>SXGQ01154477.1_pt1 | contig 24021 bp, 24 predicted proteins | sample 3178371 | NCBI WGS metagenome assembly SXGQ01 (sample SAMN11356859, study PRJNA531348) | freshwater metagenome | isolation source: freshwater sample F1-20 | place: China: Fuxian Lake, Yuxi | collected 2017-12-25 | reverse complement strand
GGTCGACGCAAGACCTCAGATCAAAATTCTGAGGAGCCATCACGGCCAGCAGGTGCTCAGTGGCCGCTGGAAGAGTCCCGATCCTTTGGAGCCGTATCTGCCAGCCGCAGCGCCTGGTTGAGTAGGACTGCGAGGACCGTGGCGAAGACCAGTGAGGAGGAGAAGATCGGGCGAAGTGATGGATCCACCTTCGCATACAGATCGGGGAGCAGGTCCACGCTCAGGCCGAAGACCAGAGAGAACCCCACGACGAACGTCTTCTTCTGGTCGATCTTCGACGACATGATGATCGAGAGTCCGGAAAAAATCATGAAGCAGGTGACGTAGACCAGGATCGCCCCCATCACGGGACGCGGCATGATCGACAGGATCGAGCTGAGCTTGGGGGAGAATCCCAGCACGATGAACAGCAGGCCTGCGACGTACCCGATCCAGCGGCTCGTCGCGCCGGTTGCCGAGGACAGGGCGACATTGGAGGAGGAGGTGTCCGACGCCATCCCGCCGATGCCGCCCGAGACTGCCACGCAGATCCCGTCCGCCATCATGCCGCTCCCGATCCTCCGGGGATCCGATTGTTTCCAGTCCTCGTCATTCACCTTCTCGCAGAGAATCAGGTTGCCGTAGGTCTTCAGGGCCCCGCAGAGAGACACAATGACGAAGGTTGGTACGAGGGACCATTGGAACGAGTAGGTCCACATCCCGGAATGCCTGGGGAGGGCCAGCCAGCCTGCGGAGGCCAACCTGTTCCAATCGTCTTCCGTCAATAGGCCTGTCAGAATCGAGAAGAGATAGCCGGAGAGGAGGCCGATCAGGACCCCATAGAGCCGGAGTCGACCGGTCTTCCGGACCCCGACACCCACCATGACCAGGAGGGTCAGACAGGCCACGAGGAGGTCCAGCGGTTGGATGGATTCGGAGGCGTAGTTGACCCCGAAGAACTTGGAGACCCCGATCCGGATCAGTCCCTCGGCGACCATGAGGACCACCAGACCCGTGATTTCGGGCGGAAACAGGAATGCGATCCGGTGGATGAACAGGGCGAGGAAGCACTCAACCACCCCGGCGAATGCGGTCATTCCATTCATGAGGGGAAGTCCCCCAAGCCAGGCCGCCTGGGCGCACGCACCAAAGAAATTCGGACCGCAGAGGTTGGGGCACAGGAAGCCGGATCCAATGCCGCGCCAGCGCAGGGCCTGGAGAATGGTGCCGATGCCGCAGGCGATCATCGTCAGCGCCACGACGGAACCAACCTCTTCAAAACCACCGCCCACCTCCCGGACCAGCACCACCGGCAGGACCAGGGTCGACGACATCAGGAAGATGTGCTGGATCGAGATGAGGATCAGCACTCCCGGCGGAGGTCGGTCGTCGACCCCATAGATCAGATGGCTCGGAGGCTTGCCCATCAGCCTTTCATCCAGATCGGTGTGGGTTGGAAATAGTGGGATCCCACGAGCACATACCTGTCGCCCAGCCTCACCTTGCGGACATAGGCGACTTTCTTGGAAGGCGTGGTTTCGCCCGGCTTGGGCCACATGAACATGATCCAGGTGGCGTCTTCGCGCTGCAGCCTCTGGATGATCTCGGGGAACGGCTTCTTCCCGTTGCTGTCCTGGAAATCACTGAAATTGCGGAATGGGGCGTTCTCGAAGGACGGGTCGACGATGGCCATGCCGTCCATTCCGAGGACGAAGATGTAGTTGTCGAGGAAGGTGAATTGATTGGCCGGATCCCTCAGCTTCTCCACGGCCTTGTCGCCTTCCCGGGCCAGGAGCTCTGCGGCCATGTCCACGGTGTGACGGACGAAGGTCTTCTCGATCTGCATATCGTAGAGACCTGCCCCGAGGTTGTAGACCTTCCCTTCCGGGGTCCGGGCACGGACCACGTAGGAGCTTTTCCAGACCGGGAAGAATCCTCCGGGGCGTGCCCAGCAGTAATGGACCCAACCCCGGTCCGGGATCCCGGCGATGGCTGGGATCATCCGTTTCCCGTGGACGTCCCGCAGATCGGAGAGGTTCCGTCCTTGAAGCGCCATCTCGACCGGGTGGAAGAGGCAGACCCCGTTGGTGTCGTAGGCGAAGAGGTAGAGGGACAAAGCCGAATCGAACCAGGGGCCCTTAGGATTCCTGAACTCCTCGAAGACGTTCTCGCCGTCCGTCTGGACGCGTCGCGCGGCGCGTTCGACAAAGCTGACGAGGTGACGGGTGGTCTCGAACTCGTATTGATCGAGCCGATGGGATCCGGGCTCTGGCTTGAGCCGCATCAAGCCCAGACAGCCGACGAGGAGCGCGACTCCCCAGGCAAGGGCCTGGAATGGCTTCTGGATCATCGGGATCAGGAGGACTCAAAGAGCCTCCGGCTTCCTAGGAACTCGCTCAAGGCATTTCATGGAATCCAGGCCGAACCTGTTGAGCGGCTGATGACCGTTTCGATGGATGGCTTGAAAAGCATTCTGGAAAAGACTTGTCCCCAATCCAGTCACCGACTTTCCTTCCGTCGTTGCTCGTGCCCGCGTGGCGGAATTGGCAGACGCGCTAGATTCAGGTTCTAGTGAGTAACATCGTACAGGTTCAAGTCCTGTCGCGGGCACCAACTCTCCAGCAACACCCCCCGCAGAAAAGAGACCTTCACGCGCAGCCGCGGAGCGGTACGTCTCTAATTTCAGCGGCATCGAAGCGCCAAGGGAATCGACATCAGGGCGACACCTGCCACGAGCAGGAGGGTGCTGGAGGGTTCAGGAACAACCGCTCCGTAGAGCGATTGGGCGATGATGGCATGGCCGGCCGAGGTCGGGTGGATGCCGTCCCAGGCGAGATACTTCGAGAGATCGGCTCCCGGTACGGATCCTCCCGCTGTCGTGGTATAGCTGAGCCCGTACGCTCCTGGATTCGCGTTGATCGAGGTGATGAGGCCGAAGGTGTCAAAGGTGCGGACGCCGGCTTCTCCGGAAAGGCGAAGCGAGAGCGCCTCGTTCATCGTCTGTGTGAGCGTTGTCCCGAGGTAGGAGACGGAGGGGCCGAGGCCGCCAATCGCCGGAGTCAGACCGAGGTTTGGAGCATTCCAGACGACGATGTGCTGGGCTCCCTTGCCCTGCAACGTATCGACGATGCTGCCGACGTTGGCGGCGTATTGGGCGGCGAAGGTGGCGATCACCGTCGTCGGATCCCCGCCTCCCGCGATCTGCGCCAGTGCAGCACGCGCGTCGTTGCCGCCGCCTGCAACCACATATAGGGCGTCCCCGGGCGCCTGGGAGGATCCCAGTGAGCCAGCGAAGGTCGACACCTGCGTGAGCAGGCTGGGCGGGAAGCCATCACCATTCAATGGCCCGGTCGTGGCGCCACCATAGGCGTAATTCGATCCAAGACCTCCTCCTAGGACTGGGCCAGCCACCTGGCTCGGCAGGCCCAGCATCGTGGCGAACTGATAGGCCCAAACGTTGCCATTGCTGAACTGGAACGAGTTTGCGTAGGGAAAGGACGGGATGAATTCATTCGAGGTAATCTCGCTCTGGAGCGTGATGTTGGTCGGCGGTGACACCTTGGAGCCGAGTGCGACGGCGTTGTTTCCGGGATCGGAAAGACTATCGCCGAAGATATAGAGCCCGCTGTACTGGGCAGCGTTTCCGGCATGAGTGAATGCCAAAGGAATCAGGAGTGCTGCGATGGGCAGGATTCTCATGGATGGATTTGAGAGGACGTCAAAAAGCGGCGGAGAGTGCCGTTGAGGAAAGCCAGGGTTGAAGCAGAAAAGACGATTTAGAAGAGCGGAGAGGGATGTGTGCGGGTGTTGATTCAATCGATTTGGGGGCCGTTCTGGTGCCAGTGACGTCGCGATTCCCATCAGGACACGCTGAGCGACAGGGCGACTTTTTTCCTGAGATCCGGGTCAGTCTCGTGATGACGTGTGCCGTCGGCTGGCTGTATGGATGCTCCCGTGTGGACTACGAAAACCGGGTGGCGGTGGATCGAAGTCGTGGTCTTTGGAGCCTGTCTCGTCTTGGCGGCTGCAATGCGACTGGATGCGATCCGGGCGCCGCTGTCGTTCGATGAGGTATGGGTCCTGGACGGCACGGCCGGCAAGGGAGGACGCGTTCTCCCGTCCGACCGCATCATGATGCCCCGACATTCGCTGTCGTCGCTCGCCGCTCCTGATGTGCCTGCGTTCACGTGGCGGCATGGGGTGCCGTTCCATCCCCCGTTGCACCCGGCGACGCTGCGGCTTTGGCGTGAGTGGGTGGGCGATGGCGATGCCTTCGCCCGACTGTACTCGGGACTCTGGTCCATGGTGGCGATCGTCTTCGTCGGCCTGACGGTGCGCGCCCAGGTGGGCAGCGGCCTCGCCTGTCTCACGGTGGCAATCCTGGCCGTGGCTCCGGTGCAGATCCACCTGGGGACGGAACTCAGGGGGTATGCGATGGCCCTTGCCATGACAGGGGCCGCCGTCTGGCTGGCCGTCCGCATCGAGCAGGCGGGCCTCACGACCCGGCGTCTGGTTGCGCTTGGGGGACTCACTCTGCCCCTCATGCTGACGCACTATCTGGCTGCCGGGTCGTGTCTTGCCATCCTGGCCTGGGGTGCGCTGAGGCTCCCGCGAAGGGCATTTCTCCAGCTCTGTGGGGTGGTGGTGATGGCCGGAGTTGTGTTCGTGGCGGTCTGGGGCTGGGCTCTGCTGCAGGACACGCCGACCGGGATCCCTCGCTTCCTGCAGCGGGATAGCAGTCCATGGTATCGGCTGGTTCTTTCCGGGGTGTTGCTGCCCTGGCGGATGCTGGTGTACCTGGATTCCCGCTGGTTGGCCGTGGCTATGGGCACCGTCCTGGCGATCCCGGTTCCTTTGGTCCTCTTCCGCAGGGCTCCTCAGGCGGTTCCGTGGGTGTTGTTCCTGGCGATCCCTCCGCTGGGGCTGCTGGTTCTGGACCTGGTGCGCGGCAGCCAGCTCTCGGTCGTGCCGCGGTATGCGGCCACCATGTCGGTCGCGATCCCGGCTGCACTGCTGGTGGCCGTCGCCGCGGTGAACCGCCGGGTAGCATGGCTGTCTGGCGGGGTGCTTCTGGCCGCGGTTCTGGCATCACGCCCGTGCTGTGGCCGGCAGATCGGCTCTCCGTTCTTCCATCCAATCGTCGACCGCTTTGTCCCTCTCATACGCCAGGAGGCCTCCGACCTCCCGATGGTGATCCGTCAACGCCCGGTTGGCTCCCTGGGTTACTATGCGCATGGCCTCACCTTCGAGTTCCTGCACGCGGGCCTGGTGGATCGCCCCTATTTGCTCCTGAAGGGTGACGAGGGGGTTCGGGCACTGCTGGAGCAGCTGCCTGAGCAGGGGCGGTTCTGGATGGTCACCGACGACGAGGGGCCTGTACCACCGGGCGTTCCGCCTCCTCTGGACACTGCATCGGCCCGTCTGGAGGTCGTCGCAGGCCCAATCCGCCAGGCTCGGGGACCGGGTGGTTTCTCGGAGCGCCCCGGGGGGCGGCTCTACCTCGTGCGGCGTCTTTCGGGGGACGGCGCCCACGGAGTCCCGCGCTGACCTGGTGGCACCCCCTCTCCGGGTGGTTTTGGGTCTATCGTCCGACCACGTGGTACTGAGCACCGAGCGGCAGCCCGCCCAGCCAGCCTTCCGTCCACCGCAGCCACCGTAGGGGACGGGGGAAGAAGACGCGGTGGGTCACAACGACCTGCCCAAACCCTGCCGTCCGAACCCTTTCTCGGAGGGTAGGGGCCGGAATCAGGATGGCTCGTTCGTCAAACGGGCAGGCTCGCACCACCCGTAGGACCAGCGGATTCCAGGGGTTGTGCTCGTAGATCATCATGGCCCCACCCGGCCGCAGGACACGCCGCAGTTCCCGAAGGACCTCCTCGTGATGTTCGGGAGCCATGTGGTGGAACACGCAGGCCGCGTAGACCAGATCGAAACTGCCGGCTGCGAATGGCAGCACCGATCCCGCACATGGGACAAACGCCGCCGCCTCGCCAAATCGCCGCCGGGCCAGCTGCAGACTGCGTTCCGAAACGTCGGCACAGGTCAGAGTCGCACCCGGAAGATGACGTTGTAGGAACGGAATCGATGCGCCGACGCCGGCCCCGAAATCCAGGATTCGGGGAGCCCTCGGTCCACCGTCCAAAGATCGCCACAACCGGGCAAGGTCCTGGATCTTGTAGTCGGTGAAGTAATCCCCCCGCTCCCCTGAGAGCTGGATGCTCTGGTTCAGCAGCTGTTCGTACTGCTCGGCGTACGCATCGAACTCCGCCTCCCGCGCCGGATCCGTCGGCAGAAGCGCCTGATGGGTCGATGGCTCGCGAGGTGGGTTCATGGGCGCGGTTCCGGTGCGGCGCATCCTGGGGCTCGTTGGCACATAAGCCGCTCGCCTGCCAAGACCCGAGCCACCCCCTGTGGCAGGGGCGTCCCCGTAAACCCTGCCGTCGTGGGAAGAATGCGGCTGCGCAGCCGGAACCGCATCGTGTATACCCCGTCCAACGAGGTAATCCGGCTTGTGAAGAGCAAGCGCCGGGGCGCGATCCGCCGAAACGTGGCCAGGAGTTCGGCGACCGTGGTCGGCTTCTCCGACGCCACGATCTTCACCACGGGCTCCGCCGAACGGGGCAGACCCGAAGTGTGGCGATGCCGATATGGGCGGCGTCGCGGGAGTCGATGTAATCGCGGGCCGTGTCGAGCGGAACATAGATCGGCACCGGTCGATTCCGGACGACACACCGGGCCATGGTGGTGATCAATCCCTGCCGGTTGTCTCCAGGAAGGGCTGGTCCGTACACGTTCGAGACCCGGGCAAGAAGGACGCGACATCCCGAAGCCGGGAGGCTTGAACGGCACACCAGGTCTTCCTGCTCCAGTTTTCCAAGGGCGTAGGGGGTGGTTGGTGCGCAGGGGGATGCCTCGTCGACAACCGACTCCTGGGAGCCCGCATAGACGCTTCCCGCCGAACTGGAGAGGAGGAACCGGCCCGGGGCTTCCCGGAGGAACGGTTCGGTTTCCAGCCGGTCGACAAACCACCGGAGAGCACGGGTCTCGGCTGCCATCACCGGCTCTGGACTGGCCATCCCCGAGATGCCCGCGGACCAGTAGACTTCCCAGGAGCCGGCGTCCCGGGCGTCTTGAGCGAACGCGGCCACGGCATACGACAACTGGTCCTGCAGCTGCCGTTCGTCGTTCCATGCAAATTGGAATGCGGGTGAGAAGAGGACGGTGTGACTCTGCCGCAATCGGTCTGTCAGGGCCCGGCCCAACAGACCACGGGCTCCCACCACCCAGGCGACTGTCATGGGTATTCCCGGTGCCGGGTCGGCGTCGTGGTGACCAGGTACAGCGGTTTTCCCATGGTGATGCTCAGGTTGAGTGCCAGGTATTCGGCAATCACTCCGAGGGCCAACAGGATGCAACCGGAGAAGAACGTGACCACGATCACCAGAGAGGTCCAACCCTGCACGGGGACCTGGCCCCTCAGCTTGGCGTACATGGCCCAGAGGGCGATGACCAGCGCCAGTCCCATGGCGACAACTCCCAGCAGCGAGATGAACCGCAGTGGCCGCGCTCCGGCCGTCATCACCAGGAACGAGAAGTGGGAGAGCAGCCGGCCCAGGGAATAGCCTGACGGCCGGCCCTGCTCAGGCCGCAGGCTCACCGGGCAGAATCCGACCCGGGCGACAATCCACCGCAGTGCCACGTCTAGGTAGACGCCGCAGCCGCAATAGGCGGCCAGGCTGCGGGCCACCTCACCGGCCACAAGCCGGTAGCTGCTGAAATGACCCGTCGTCCCGACGCCGATCATCGAATTGGCGAGTGTCTTTGCCAGGCGGCTCGTAGCGTTGCGCAGCCACCCATGCGGTGGGGAGTTCCGCGGGCGGGCATAGACCAGTTGGACCCTTTCGGACAAGGCCGCATCGAGCATCGCCGCAATGTCCCGCGGGTCGTGCTGTCCATCTTCATCGAGGGTCACCACCCAGTCCCCGACCGATCCCGCCATGCCGGCCAGGGTTGCGGCGTGTTGTCCGAAGTTGCGCGAGAGCCAGACCGGGCGGACCCAGTCGAACCGGGCCGCCAGGCGCTCGATGACTTCGTCGGAACGATCGGGACCACAGTCATGCACCAGCAGCACCTCGCAGACCACGGCCCGGTGGCCGGCCGGAGTGACCTGCTCGACGGTCAAGGGCTCGAGTTCCGACAATAGACCCACCAGCGTCAGTTCACCTCGATACACGGGGATGACCACCGAAACCCGGATTGTTGCTCGGATTGAGGTCGATTTCTCCAACAGGGTCTCCTCGTCGTTGGATCTCGATTTCATGGCGTGCACTCCATGATCAACGTGGTGTAGGGAATCCGGAACAGGTCCTGCGAGACCAACGTCTGAACCTGTCCAAAAACGCGGGAGGCAAGAGCGCGGTAGGCCGATTCGGTCCGCACGTGTTTCCCTCGGTCCGATTCAAGCAAACGTTTCACCAGCCACGACTGGTCCTCGATGAACACCCCGTCGAGGGTGATCAGTCTTCCTCCGGGACGCAAAACCCGATGGGCAATTGCGAACAGAGTGTCGGCCGCAGCATCGTCGAGGTGGTGGAGCACGCCTATGGCCAGCACCGAGTTGAATTGGCCAAAGTCAGCGACTGTCTGTGGGGTCAACTCCACGCAATGAAACTGTCCACGGCTTCCGTGCTTGCGGCGAGCCGCCGCGAGATAGGCCGGACTCATGTCGAATCCGACGTACTGGATCTCGGGAACCAACCGAGGAAGACAATCCAGCAAAGCCCCGGTGCCGCAGCCGATGTCGAGCACCCTGTCGCCAGGGGCAATCCTCAGGTGATTCTCGACCAGGTGCTGTTGGTAGCGGGTTCCGCGCATCATGTGCTGCGCGAGGTCATACAACCAGGGGATGGCCAGCAACGAGTTCACGACAGGTGATCCTTGCGATGTCCCTCAAAATCACATGGGTCGCTGGGAGGTGTAAAAGTGTTTCTGTTCCTGCCCCTGTGAAAACCGCGGGATGTTCCCGATCGATCCTTCCGGTCCCGTGGGGGGGCTTGTTATGGCTGGAGCTGGCCTCGCCGGGCCGTTCATCCTCGGACCCGTGGATCGTTCATTGGTTAGTGTCGTCATACCGACCCGGAACCGACCGGATTCGATTTTGGCGTGCCTGGATGCGCTCGCTGCCCAGACGTTGCCGCGAGACCGTTTCGAAGTGGTGGTGGTGGACGATGGGAGCGACCCGTGCCTGGTGCTGGACCCTTCCCGGTGGGCCTCGAAATGTCCTGTGAAGCTGGTCCGTCAGGACAACACCGGCCCGGCTGGTGCCCGTAATCGCGGTCTGGCGGAGGCGGTTGGCGAATGGATTGCATTCACCGATGACGACACCCTGCCGCGGCCGGACTGGCTGGCCACACTGGTCGCCGTACTGGAGAGGAATCCCGGGGCCCTGGTCGGTGGCAGGACCGTCAACGGACTTCAGGATGATCTCTTTGCGGAGACCAGCATGCTGGTGCTGGACCTGGCCTATGCGCATTTCAACCGCAATACGGCGGATGCAGCCTTCTTTGCCAGCAACAACATGGCGCTCCGGCGGGACGGTTTTCTCGCCTGCGGCGGGTTCGATGTCCGCTTCGTCATAGCTTCCGAGGATCGGGAGTTTTGCGACAGGTGGCGGATGCAGCGGCGACCGCTGGTCTGGGAGCGCGGCGCGGTGGTAGAGCATCGGCATCCGCAGGGTTTCGCCAGCTTCTGCCGGCTTCATTTCCGCTATGGGATCGGTGCATTCCACCATCATGCATTGAGGAAGGCGCGCGGATCCGGGATGATGGGTTCGGATCTTGGGTTCCATCGGCGACTGCCAATCGCCTTCCTACGGGCCACTGAGAACCGTCCCCTTGCTCTGCGGCTGGCGCTCGCCTGGCGGTTGCTCCTCTGGGAGGTGGTCAATGCAGTGGGCTTCGCCTTCGCCTGGATTGGATCACACCGCGCGGACGGCTCGTCGCAGCGGGGTTGATGAGGTCAGCGGTTGAAAGATGCCCGGAACCGTCCCGAGTTGGCGTCACCTCGCAGCCGGTCCAGCGCTTCCTGGAGCCGCGAACAGGCCCGGTCGAAATCGGCTGTGGCACTTAGTGTGGGTTCCGCATTCCGTAGGATCCCTTCCAGCGTCTCACGGACCGCATCGGCCAGTGCCGGCTGCAGATCCATCGGGGCTGCCTCTCCCGATCCCTTGAGGCCCGCCCGCATCATCGCTCTTTGGATCAGGCGGCTGCCCTGGGTCGCGACACCCAGATTGGATTCGACATTCCACAGCAGCGGCACGGGCCAAGGTCGGTAGGCGAGGTTGAGCGAGCGGCACCAATCGATCCATTTCAGGGCCAGCACCTGGTCTCCGCAGACCGTGGGAATCCAGGGGATCCGGAGAGCGTCCGCCAGGATGGCCCCGTGCATGGCCTCCGTGATGAGGAGGCTGGTGGCTCGCAGTTCGGCGATCACCCGGTCGACATCCCATTGCGGATCGATGTAGCGGAGCGGTATCGCATCGCAGATCGCCTTCCAGTCCGCGAGGGAGACGCTCACATGGTGCGGCATAAACGCCGGTTGCCGATCCGCCGACAGCGGGCGGATGCCGAGTGTTCCGACCAAGGCAGCCGGGTCGGTGATCGCCATTTCTGAGGGCAGGTGGAGAGTGGCGGCGGTGATTGGGCCCCGGACACAGTAGATGCTCCAGGAGGCGTTGGGGGTCGGCGGGCGATTGCCATAACCAGCCCCGGTCCCGAACACGACCGTGTGCCGAGCGGAGGGCAGTTGGTCGTTGAGAAGCGTGCCGATACCGACGAACAGCGTTGATGCGTCGCCGTCGAGGAGATCGGGTGCAAGCCGGTTCCAGAGCCACGGATTGAGGTCATCCCCGACGTTGCCATGTGGGGCTTTGAAGTAGTGCAGCTTCATGGAGTACCGTTCCGGCAGACGCAGCCTGGATGGGGTTGCGGCATTATTGCTGTCATATCGATGCCCCGTTGCGCATGTCAGGTAAACCCGAATCGCGAACATTGGAGGCACGTTAATCGTCTCCGCCACAATGACGCTGTGGAACCCTCGCTCACTCGTTGAGAACCCGGTTCCTTCTCCCCTCGGTTCTGCCGGGAAGCAGGCCCATCACGTGCTCGAGCGCCGGCCGGGCCATCGGGCGTCAATCCGTGCCGATCGAAGGGAACGGGCTCTTTACGGCTGCTCGCAGGGGCAGTCTCTTGGGGCTCAGCAGGGGCGCTGGGCGCGCGAGACAGCCTCGCTGATCGTGGCGACGCTTCGAAGAGTTGCCCTAGCGACCTCCTGATCAGTCATCTTCAGGCCGAATTTCTTGTCAATCGCGACCACGAGTTGGAGCGCATCCACAGAGTCGAGCCCCAGCCCCTCCGGACCAAAGAGTGGCCGTTCGTCGGTGAGGTCCTCGGCGGGGATCGATAGCATCAAGGTCTCCAGGACCAACGCGCGGATCTCACTCCTGAGTGCGACCTCATCCATGGAGGGCCTTTCTCTGCTCTGGGTGCGGTCGGGTTCCTTGGCCGGATTTTGTGAGGAGAAAGTGCATGGGGCTGAAATGGATCTGAGATCTCCCGTGCCGGGATGGGTTGAAAATCTATTCGAGCCCACGCCCTCGGTTCAAAGAATTCCACCGTCCACTTTGATCGTGGCCCCGGTCACATAGGAGGCCTCCCGGGAGGCGAGGAAACAGACGACGGCGGCAACCTCCTCAGGACGCCCGAGGCGGCGCATTGGTATCGAGGCCAGTGCGGCCTGACGTCGTTCCGGCGACAGGGAGTTTAGGGCCTCTGTATCGATGTAGCCTGGGCAGACCGCGTTCACCGTGATGCCGATCCGGGCCACCTCCTTGGAGAGGGACTGTGTCAGCCCCAGCACCCCCGCCTTGGCGGCGGCATAGTGGGTCTGCCCGGGTGGTGCCAGCAGTGCGCTGAGTGACGAGATGTTCACGATGCGGCCAAAGCGACGTCCGATCATGCCGGGAAGAATCGCCTGGCAGCCGAGAAAGACCGCCTCAAGGTTCACTGCGATCACGCGTGACCATGACTCCGGGTTCAAGGTAGCGAGAAGCCCATCTTCAGCATGGCCAGCATTGTTCACCAGGACATCGATCCGGCCTACCGTGGATTCTATTTCGGCAATGGCGCGTTTCCAGTCGGCGGGATCCGTGACGTCGAGGGCCACGCATCGACAGCGTTCCGGATGAGTTTGTGACATCGCGTCTGCCCGGTCGCGGTTTTGCCGGACACCAAGCCAGACGATCGCGTCGGGCTCGGAATCCAGCATGGCCTGGGCGATGGCCTGGCCGAGCAGGCCGTTACCTCCGGTGACAAGGGTGACAATCACGGCTCCAGCCAATCAGTCCCGGTCGGCGAGGTGAAGCCGCGATGCGACCGGTTGCGGTTTTAGGCGGCCGCGGGAATCTCGGTCGGCCCCCTATTTGCCTGAAATCGGCAGCCCAAGGTTAGGCCGTTGGATCCGTCGACGACAGCCACAGATTCCTGGCACTGCCCCCTCAGGATCGCATCCACGGCTGCGACGCAGGCCCAACCGCCGGTGGCGGCGAGCCCCTCTCCGAGTCGCGGTTCGAGGCGGTTCATCGAATCCGACCCTCCAGCCCTGACGACCTGGGTGGTGGGGGCGCTGGTCCATTGGAGTTCCTGCCGGATGGTTTCGAGGTCCGCGTGCCTGGGCCGACGGTGAGAACACCGATGCGGCGATGAAACTCCGACGAGTTCGACTGAGGACGGCTCTCTCCGAAGCAGTAGAGCGGCGGCCCCTTCGGACGGGAGCGTCTTGCCCGGGAAAAGCCCGATGGCCCCGGCGTTGGGCCAGTCCAACTCCTCGCAGCACACGACGAGGCAGGCAGGGACGACATCGTCTGCCAGCCATCGTGCCGCCAGGGCGAGGGACGTCAGAAACCCGGTCTCATCTCCCACCTCGGTGTCGTTCCTGGCCCGGGTTTGAAGCACTGCGGCAAGGTGGGATCCCGGCGCGTTGAAGACCGTCTCCGGGAAGAGCAGGGGGCTGGCCGTGGAGGGATCCGCGAGGACCTCCCCATAGAAACGCTGGGAATAGATCACGCCGCCTCCCATAACGCTGGTCAGGATCCCAAGACCCGGACAGGGCTGCGGCATCCCCGTTTGTCCGAGGGCCTCGACGGTGGCCGCCAAGGCGAACTGGGAGATGGGGCTTGTCCGACGCATCCGGGGATGAGCCATCCACGGCGGTCGAGGGCCCAAAGCGGGTACCCGCAACACGGTCCTCGCCAATTCGTCGGGGTGCGGGAGCTCCGACGGGGCGGCAACCCGATGTCCATCGAGGATCTCCCGAAAGGGTCTGAGGCCCCAGCCTGCCGGTGAGACCACTCCGATTCCGTGCACGTGGATTCGCGTGGAGGTCATCATGCCTTCCGGAACACGAGACTCGCGTTGGCACCGCCGAAGCCGAATGAGTTGCTCAGGACATGGTCGAATCGGGCGGATGTTGGACTCCGGACCACGGGGAACCGGCAGAGGGGATCCGGCACGAGGTCCTCCGGTTCCGGGGGCAGCCATTGGCCGCGGAGAGCCATGATACACGCGACGGCCTCGACCGCGCCGGCGGCACCGAGAAGGTGTCCGATCCCCGACTTAGTGGAGCTGACCGGGATTTTGGGCGTGGCGTCGCCCGCCCATCTGTGGATCGCCTGTGTCTCAGCCGCATCATTGAGGCGTGTTCCTGTTCCATGGGCGTTGATGTAGCCGACCTCGGTGGGACGGATCCCGGCCTGTGCACAGGCTTGGGTCATGGATTCCAGCGCCGCCTCGCCGCTGGGATCGGGCTGGGTAAGATGGTGGGTGTCTGTCGAGGCTCCGTAGCCGACGATCTCGGCGAGTATCGTCGCTCCCCGAGCGCGTGCAGCGTCCATCGGCTCGAGACACAGGATGCCCGCGCCCTCCCCGAGGGCTAGTCCGTCACGTCGGGTGTCGAATGGCAGGCATCGCGTCGTGGACAAGGCTTGGAGGGAATCGAAGCCGGCGAAGACCAGCTGGGTCACCGCGTCGTAGCCACCGGTCACCACCCTTTCGGCATAGCCGTTCCGGATCGTTTCGAACGCCTCACCTACGGCGTTGGCGCCGGAGGCGCAGGCGTTGGAGATGATTCGGGTGGGGCCCTCGAATCCGAGCGCCTCCATGACGTCAAACACCTGCGTTTGAGGCTGGTAGTGCAAGGCCAGTGTGGCGAGGCCCCGAGAGCTGGGCGGTTGCCCGGTACAACGCCTGAAATACGCCTCCCCGAGACCCATGCCGCCGCTCGTCGTTCCCAGGACGACCGGAACCGTGCACGGGCTGCCTGCCCAGCCTGCTTGGTTCCAGGCTTCGGCCGTGGCCTCCAGAAGAAGGTGGGCGGCCCGATCCATCCTGCGCGATCGATGCTCCCCCAGGAGGAACTTCGCGAGGCCGGTTGCTGGCTCGGCCTCGGCCGCGATCTGGGCTCGCTGTCGTGCGGTATCAAATCCACGGACCTTGCGGAATGCGGTCCTGCTGGAACGGAATCCCTCGGCATTCACCGCCCATCCATGACCCAGTGCCGTCACGATCCCCGCGCCGGTGATCGCCACTCTTCGAGGTCGCGTAGAGGCGTTTTTAGAGGGAAAAAGCACGGGGCTCTGCATTGAGGCTATGGACCTTGTGCTTGGAGTCAAACAGGGTCCTGATCATCTGAGTCCGGAGTGACCCGTGCTCCAGACCCCTTTGAGGATCCAGGCTCATGCAACTTCCTCTTGAACCACCGGCGGACACCCATCGGAATCCCACCATGCGGAGCGAAGTCGTCGACGTAGCCATCGTGGGCGGATCCCTGTCCGGATCCGCCACGGCCCTAATGCTGCTCCGCGGAAACCCGGGACTGAGGGTCCTGGTGCTTGAAAAATCGACCGCCTTCACCCGGCGCGTCGGTGAGTCCACTGTCGAGGTCAGTGCCTATTTTCTGGCGAGGGTCCTTGGATTGACCGCCTTCAACAACGAGACCCAGCTATCAAAGCAGGGCATGCGGTTCTGGTTCAGCCGTCCCGGGGTTGAGGATCTCGTGGACTGCAGCGAGATCGGTGGACGATACCTCACGCGCATACCGGCCTGGCAGGTGGACCGGAGCACGCTGGACGAAGAGGTTCTGACCCGCGCGCGGGAAGCCGGTGCGGTCGTTCTGCGTGGAGCCAAGGTTAGATCCGTGCAGCTCGCCACGGGTGGAACGCAGCGGCTTGGGGTGGAGGCCAATGGCGAGTCGTTCAACGTAGAGGCCCGCTGGGTGGTGGATGCGAGCGGTTTCACAACACTTCTGGCCCGACAGGAGGGATGGCTTCGATCCAATCGTGAGCACCCAACCACGGCCTGCTGGGCCCGGTGGCGCGGTGTGACGGATCTCGATGGGAGCGATCTGACTGCCCGGTATCCGGAGTGGTCCCAGGCCTGCTGCGGAATCCGGGCGACGGCCACGAACCATCTGGTGGGTGACGGCTGGTGGGCCTGGGTCATCCCGCTGAGGGGGGGTGAAACCTCGGTCGGGGTTGTCTTTGACCAGCGTCGTGTACGCTGGCCTGCTGGACCGGAGCCTCTGGTGCGCCGCCTGAAGGCGTTCCTCTGTGCCCATCCCATGGGACGTGCCCTGTTGCAGGATGCGGAACCTGTCGCGGGCGATGTCCACTGGAGGGCCAACCTCGCGTACTGGTCCGAGCGAATAGCGGGAGACGGCTTCGTTCTGGTGGGAGACGCGGCGGGCTTCATCGATCCGCTCTACAGTCCTGGCATGGACTGGCTGAGCTTCACCGTAAGCCGTGCGGTGGATCTGATCCTCCGGTCGGAGGACGGGGAGCCAGTGGCGCCGAGGGTGGACCGGCACAACGAAGATTTCACGCGGAGCTACCGGTGTTGGTTCGATGCCGTCTATCGCGACAAATATTCCTGGCTTGGGGATTTCGAGCTGATGCAGATCGGGTTCCGCCTCGACCTTGGCTTCTACTACATCGGAGTTGTCTCCCAGCCCTTCCAGATGGGTCCAAAGGCGCTGCAGAATCCGGTCTTCAGCCTGCCCGCAAGCCGGATCCCACAATGGATCATGCGGACCTACAACCGGCGTCTCTCGCGGATGGCCGACGATCGGCGTCGCCGCGGAACCTTCGGACGCGCCAATGCACGGCATCGGGATCTGTTGATGGGTTTCCTTCCCGACCGTTCCAGTGGACCACCGCTACTTAGGGCTTTGGCCCGGTGGCTTGTCCTGGAGGTCCGCGAGGGGTGGCGGACGTGGCTTCCGGGGTCCGTGCGGATCCACCCGGTCGCTTAGGGATGGACCTAGACTTTGGAACCCAGGAATGCAGCGAGACTCCTCCGGGAAACCGTCAGGCCCTCGTGGGCTACGGCGGACAGGACTCGCTCTTCATCCATGATGAACCGGTCCCGCTTATAGAGAAGGTAGTCGCCTCGCATCTCAGGCGGCGTGAGGTTGATGGTGCAGAGGTTGGCGCCGGCGCGCAGGCCTCCCCGGTATCCGAGATCCGCACCGACGATGTTGAGTGCGCTCACGGCTGGAATGACCCAGTTCGGCCTCAGGATCCGGAGCAGTGCCATGGCGTTGAGGGTCGGGTCGAAGCCACCGGAGGTTGCGGCACGAAGCGGGGTCGATTCGCCCGGCACGAAGGGGCTAACACTACACCCGATCAGCGGAAGATTCAGTGCGGCACAGACATCACCCAGGAGTCCCTCGATACCCTGTCCCGGGAGTCCTGAGATGAAGCCCGAGCTGACGTTCCATCCATTCCCGGCCAACCAGCGAATGTGGGTGAGCCGTTCTACCAAGGTCCCGGGAGCCTCGAAGGACCGGTAAAGGGCTTCTTGGGAGCTCTCGAACTTAATGATGTAGGTTGTGGCTCCCGCCTCGAGCAGCTCCGTGGAGAGATCCTTGCTGAGCGTTCCCAGGCAGACGCTGATGCCCAATGGGGTCTCGCGCCGCAGGGTCCGGATAAGGGGAATGGCGATCTCCCGGACCGCAACCGGGTCCTCGCCGGCCTGCAGATTCAGGTCCGTGATGCTCCCGGGGCGACGGTGGACGAGCAGTTCCAGTAGGGCATCGAGTTGGCCTCGGTATCGCTTCAGATCCCGGTTCTCCCGTCGCATTCCGCAGTAGTGGCAGTTCTCGCGGCAATAGTTGGAGATCTCCACGACACCGCGCACGAAGACGCTGTCTCCGAACTGGGATCGGGTGGTCGTCCAAGCTCGGTGATGGAGCTCCTGTTGGGCAGGACCCGTGACCCCAAGTTCGGCGACCGATGGGGAGTCATCGGTGCCAGAGAGTTCCTGGACTGGATTGGCGTTCATCGTCTTGGGCACAGACAGCACGATGCCGTTCGGAAGGGATTACCGTCGGAGGAGCCCTCTGGACAGCAACCTCAGTGGTCGGGAAGATCAAGCGTGTCGAGGATTGTGCCCAGCACAATTGCAGTCGTGCCCTGCCTCAACGAGGTCGCGACGATCCCCAAGGTTGTCTCGGGACTCACTGGGCGGGTCCGCTCGGTGATCGTGGTCGATGATGGCTCGAGGGATCCGACCGCCTCCCAGGCTCGTGATGCGGGGGCCGAAGTCCTCCGCCATGGGAAACCCCAAGGAAAGGGAGCCGCCATGGCAACGGGATGGGCCCGTGCCATGGAACAGGGTGCCGAGTGGGTCTTGTTCCTCGATGGCGATGGCCAGCACGACCCGGTTGAGTCCCCCGGTTTCATGGAGTCTGCCGAGCACGGGTACAGGCTTGTGATCGGCGACCGCATGCGGTTTCCGAAGCGGATGCCATGGATCAGGCGATTCACCAATCGCTGGGTCAGTCGACGCGTTTCCAGGCTGGCGGGCAGCCCGGTGCCAGACGCCCTGTGTGGATACCGATTGGTTCATCTCCCCACCCTCACCACGCTAGGGCTCAGGAGCCGACGCTACGAGATCGAGTCGGAGATGACTGTGGCGTTGGGACGACAGGGATTTGCAATCGCGTCGGTCCCCATCACCTGTCAGTACCGGTCGGAACGGAGCCGGATCTCCCCGGTCCGGGACACCCTTCGGTGGTTCCGCTGGTATCAGCAGGCTTGTCGGGTTTGATCTGCGTTCTTGTCGAGGGTCAGCAGGACCCGTGATCCGTGTTCGGCCCAGACCCTGGCCCTGGGGAGTCCGGCGATCCTCGCGAGGCGTTCCCATTCGGATACTCTCCATCCCCGGCGGACCGACTGCAGTCCATCCTGACGGAATTCCCGAGGGGCCCCCACCATCCAGAGCGTCGTCCCGAGGAGGAGGAAGAATGGGAGCCGGCGCTGCATATCACAGATCAGGACTCGGTGACGGGCCACGCGTGCGGCCTCTCGGAAGTGCACCGTAACGGCTTCGTCGGACTCGAGGTGATGGGTCATCGTGTTGGCGACGACCACATCGAACTGGTTGTCCGAGAAGGGCAGCGCAGTCGCTGAACCGGGAACCGCTCGCCCGCTCGAATTCAGGGCGCAGACTGTGGTTGAGGTGTCGAGATCGGTGAACGACCAATCCCAGCCCCTGGTCTTTGCCCAGGTTGTTAGACAGCGACCCAGGGCCCCGTCACCGGCTCCCACATCCAGGAGGGTGAGCTTGCGGCAGGCGGTCTCCGGAAGCAGCCGCGGGATCCAGATTCGGAAGGGACGTTCGAACCGGGTTAGACGGTTGATCCGGTTGAGCCAGAGGTAGTGTTGTTCCAGCTCGGACGCCGTGCGTTCTGGCGAGTCGAGGTACTCCGGCTGGGTGCTCCGGGTCTCAAGGAACATGGCCGGACCGTATGCCAAGGGATCGCGTCAGGTCGAGGGGCCCCTCGGGGGGCGACGACGGGAGGACCAGGAGTCCTGCAAGTCCTTCCAGACTACCGGGAGAGGAAGCCATGCGGCCAGCCAGATGAGGCAACGCAATGCGGGCCATGCAGCGGCCAGGAGACGGCCGCCACGCGGGCCCGAGAACCCCACCCGCTTCAGGAGCAGGTGGACCACGATCAGCTCGGCCAAGTACTGGAATCCGAGTCCGGTCCAGAGTACCGGGTTCATGGGGTCGACGAGGAGTGCTCCGAAAAACCCGATCAGGGGGAACAGGATCACCAGTGCCGCGGATCCCCAGGGTTGGCACCAGCGGATCGTCCGCTGCCACCGGTGAAGATGTTGGAGCGCGGGCAACAGGTTCGATTCGAGGGCGCAGGTCTCCACGAGGGTGTCGGCGATCCGGACTGGGGCGAGTTGTCGTCCCAGCTCATGGTCGTCGGCCAGGCTCTCACCAAGTTCCTCCCAGGAGACACGTCGGCGAAATTCGTCGGATTGGAATAGCATCGCCGCGCCAAATCCTAGGGCGACGGTTCCGGTCCGCTTTAGGAGCAGGGTGCCGGGCAGGAACTCAACGTTCACAAAGAGCGCCTCCAGCCACCCGGCCGGTTGGGCGGTTTGACGGATGCAATACGGTACCGTGATGGCATGGATCCCCGGATCCGATCCGAGCGAGGCCCTGATTTCAGCCAGGAATCCGGGTGGCGCGATAATGTCGGCGTCGGACCAGAGCCAATCCTCCCCAGTGGCCTCGGGCGCGAGTTCCGCGAGCCACGCCACCTTTGGGTTGGCATGTCGGTCTGGTGTGGTCCGGATGCGCTCGAGGAGTCTTGCCCCGGGGAACATCTCCCGCCATCCGTACACCTTCGGACGCCACAGATTGGACTGTTCCCGGGGAACACCCAGGATCAGCTCGCAGGAGGAATCCATCTCCGCGAGGAAGGTTTCCACCGCGGCGGCGATCGCGTCGGCCTCCTCGGCCGACCGGACCGGAGGCAAGGGCTTGAAGATCGAGAGAGAACGAACCTGTCGCCGGTGATCCGGCGTCGTCACAGACCCAGCACGACGAGTCCCGCGGACCAAAAACACAGCCACGATCCACCACAGGAGCGCCAGGGTGCTCCACGCGATGGGAATCATCTCAAGGAGTCTCATAGACCGATGCAGTTTGCCGTAGAGACAGGGACGGCTTAGGCCCCGGAGGAGTCACGGCTCCGGAACCAGTCAACGCTTTCGGCAATCGCGGAGTCGAGACCCTTGGTGGCCTGCCAGCCGATGGATCCTGGATTACGCGAGAGATCGAAGAATTGCACTTGTCGGGCGAAATAGGCGGTCTCCCAGCAAAGGCGGCCGGCACCGGTGCCTGTCGCGAGTCCCACAAGATCCCAGACCAATCCCGCTGCGGCCACCACGGGCCAGGGAATCCATGCCCTGGGTGCACGACATTCAATGTGACGTGCGGCCCGGCCGAGGAACTCCTCGAGCCAAAGGTTTTCGTGGCCGAGGATGTAGCGCCGTCCCCGGCCCCCTGAACGCCCTACGGCCAGAAGTCCCGTCGCTACGTCCTCCACCGCCACAAGATTCAATCCGGTCCTTGAACACCCCGGAAACCGACCCCGCATGAGGTCGAGGACCATTCGCCCAGTTGGCGTCGGCCGCTCATCGCCTGAGCCGATGGGTGCCGTGGGGCTCGCAATCACGACATCCATCCCGGACCCAGCCGCCTCAAGCGCCAGCCGCTCTGCGTGCCACTTGGAGATTTTGTATCCGCAGCCTGCTGGAGGATGGCCCGGGAAGTCGTCCTCACGGATCAGACGTCCCCGTGCCGAAAGGATTCCCGCAGTGCTGCAATGGACGACCCTTGCGACCCCGGCCCCTTGAGCTGCCGACAGTACTGCCCGGGTACCCTCCACGTTCGCCCGCCAGAGTTCGGATCGATGACGCGCTCCGAACTCATAGAAGCCCGCGAGATGGTAGACGGTCTGGATCCCCCGGCAGGCCACAGCGAGTGCCGGGCCTGAAGTGATGTCACCCGTCACGATCTCCGGATCCCCCCCGAAAAGTGCCTCCGCTTTGCGGATTGATCGACACAAGAGACGCACGTGTTCTCCGTTTCGGAGCAACTGCCGGACAAGATGGCGTCCGATGAATCCGGTTCCGCCTGTGACCAGCACTTTGGGTGTAGCCCTCATGCGCCTACCCTTGATCGGGGTTTGGCGACACCCAGCGCAAAGGAAATCTGGCAACCATCACGGTGGGCTTCGAGTATGCCTGCAGTGAGCGCCCTCCGTCAGATCCAGTTTATCGCGGACGACTTCGGTCTAGGCCCACGGACCAACGAGGCGATCCTGCTTGCGCACCGTGATGGAGTGCTGACGGGAGCCAGTCTGATGCTGGGCCAGAGTGGCAGCGACGAAGCGGTCCGAATCGCTGCGGCCACTCCGGGATTAGAGGTCGGATGGCATCTGCATGTCTGCGATTCGCGGCCTGTCACCTGTGATCGATGGCCCTGGGGTGATTCCCCATTCGCTGCGGCGATCATGGTCGCCGTCTTCCCCAGTGCGCGTCGTTTGGTCCGGGACGAACTTGTCGCGCAGTGGGGGCTCCTCGGGCGCACCGGAGTCCGATGCCGATTCATTAACGCCCATCATCACCTTCATCTCCATCCGGTCGTGTGGCGGATCGTCGTCGACCTTGTTGCTCGCTCCACGGAGGTGTGGATCCGTGGCGGCAAATTCCGGCGTTTTGGCACCCGGGAAAGGGTGGTGGCCAAGCTCACCCGCCTCCTCGGCAATTTGCATCGCTCGTTCGGGCCTTCGCAGCAAGGGCTGCGGACGCCGGATTCCGTCTGGGGGGTCGATCGTCTCCATGCGATGGACGCGGACGAAGTCATCCAGGTGGCCGGGACTCTCTCTGCGGGATTACACGAGTTTGTCTTCCATCCCGGGGGTGTTCCGGAGGGGAACCCGGATCCGGACCTCGAGGCGCTGATCCGGTTGAGGACGGTCATGGGACTCCGGTGAGCAGGCTTTTGCTCTTGTTCCCGGTTCCTGCACCGAAACAGTGTGGAGAATGAGCATAGCTGCGTCTGCCGGATTCACTGGAAAGCCTGCATGGATTGCTGTCCCACTGCGGCTGGCGTTGACCGCGGCCATGGCGCTCGGGATTGCCTGGGCCTGTGGAAAGGCCATGGCCATCGATGCCCGGATGACCCAGCCTCCCGGACTGTTTCGTGGAATGCTCCATGGGGCCCTGATGCCGATCGCCTGGCCGACATTGCTGACGGGTTCCGAACAGGAGATCTACGCGGCACGGAATGAGGGGCGCCCCTACAAGCTGGGCTATTCCCTTGGCGTCAACCTCTCGGGCCTCATCTTTTTTGGCTGGTTTTTCGTCGCGGTGGGACAGGTCCGGAACCGCGTTCAGAGGAAGGGTCCGCAGTAGACCTCGAAGGCGTCGATGTCGCCGCCGAGGAAATACTCCGTCGGCGGCATCCTGAACCGACGAGCCGGCAGGTCGAAGTAGAGATCGAGGACAGTGTCGGGGGAGTTAGGATCGTAGGTCAGGAAATGGAATCCGTCGGACGTCTCCCGGGCCTCGAAGGCCAGGATCGCATGGTTCAGGGTGAGGGCCGGGAAGGTGAAGACGTGGACCACCGGGGCCCGACCTGCCTTGACCGAGCCGAGGAGTTTGAAGGCCTCACGGTGCTGACCGCGTCGGCTGTACGGCATGACCATCCTCCAATGGCCGCGCTGGACGTAGCTCTGCCAGGCAGCGCCGAGGTGCTCCTTGCAGGCGCCCTCCTGTTCGAGGCTGAATTCCCGGAGGTTTGGGTAGCCTGGGAATAGGACTCGTTTCCCCTCAGGACTGGCCGACCTAGGACTCCTATCGACGACCTCGCGGATCCGTTGCGCGTAGGCACTGGGTCCAAGACAGGGCTGGCCCGGATCGAATTTTGCGTGGGCAAAGAATTGTTTTGCTGACCGCGCCATCACGAAGCAACGCAGATGGTAGTCCGGAGGTGGATCTCGCTTCTCGTGCCGCTGACAACCTGTCACCGGATCCCGCGAGTAGCTCCAGAGCGTCTCGTTCCGGAACGCGAAGGTGTCGTCGGGATGTCGAAAGGCGTGGGTCGCCACGGCGCGGACCATGGAAAACCGGGTGGACGAAGACAAGCGGCCGACGCGTGGCGGGTCGTCGATCCGGTTGCGGTCAGAGTCGAAACCCATACGATGACGACCTATCGGAACGATGAAAATCGTGGATGCCATCGTGATCGGAGGTGGGCCGGCAGGAAGTTGTGCTGCCACCTGGCTGGCCCGTCGGGGTCGATCCGTCGTCCTGCTGGAGCGGGAACATTTTCCGCGGTTCCACATCGGTGAATCCCTTTTGCCGTACAACTCGGAGATCTTCGATGAGCTCGGGCTCACCCCCACCTTGGAGGCTGAAGGATTTCCGCTGAAGACCGGGGCCCAGTTCCATGTGGGCAACCAGTCCAAGCAGACCGCCTTTGTCTTCAGGGAAGGACGCTTCACCCGGCACCATCGTGCGTTTCAGGTCGAACGAGCGCGATTTGACGACATCCTTCTGCGCCACGCTGCCTCCTGTGGGGTTGATGTGCGGGAGGGTATCGAGGTCGGGCGTGTCCTCGTCGATGCTGATGGCGTCTCGGTTTCCACGGTGGCGTCAGAACTCATCCGAGGGCGGTTCGTGATCGATGCATCGGGCCGTTCCAATCTGACCGGGACGCAGGAGGGGTTGAAGGTCCTGAACCCGAGGCTCCGGAAGCTTGCGGTTTTCGCACACTTCGAGGGTGTCGTGCTGGATCCGGGTTCCAAGGGAGGCGACACGGTCATTGTGCGGGAGGAGCGCCATTGGTTCTGGCTAATCCCGTTGCGCATCGAGGGTGGCGACCGCGGAAAGGTGAGCGTGGGGGTGGTAATGGACCGGGATGACTTCACGGGTATTGGAGGTTCGCCGACCGAAGTGCTTGAAAGGCTGATCGCGGGGTGTCCGGCAGTGAAGGCCCGCCTTGCATCAGCGACGGCGGTCTCGGAAGTCCGGGTGACGAGCGACTTCAGCTACCGCAACAGCCGCCTCACCAGCCCGCGCTGCATCCGGGTTGGGGATGCGGCCGGATTCATTGATCCGAT
>SXGQ01089703.1_pt1 | contig 24022 bp, 34 predicted proteins | sample 3178371 | NCBI WGS metagenome assembly SXGQ01 (sample SAMN11356859, study PRJNA531348) | freshwater metagenome | isolation source: freshwater sample F1-20 | place: China: Fuxian Lake, Yuxi | collected 2017-12-25 | reverse complement strand
CCGCCACTATCTTAAATTGTTAAAGAACTATCAAAAAATGGTAGGCAAGGTGGGATTCGAACCCACAGCGTTTCTAATGTAAGGGATTTTAAGTCCCTTGCGGTTCTCCAGTTTCGCCACTTGCCCACTAAAAATCTTTTTAAGAACCATTACTTACTACTCTTTCATCTTACCACATCTTCTTCTGATGTCAACTGATTTTTCAAAATTTTACATCTTTCATAATTTTCACCAGAAGCAGACATTCCTACTGAAATTAAGCTTTGTCTTATATTTTTTGTTTTTAATTGTTCTAAAAGAACATCATCTGTTACTTTCTTTTCTCCATTTCTTAGACATTTATTAATATTTCTTCCTTTGTATGTAGGAGTAAAACTATGACAATTAGAACAAATCAATCTTAAATTTACTTTTCTGTTATCTCTTTCATTGCCATTTATATGGTCCAATTCTAGATTTACTGGTTTGACTTTATTTTCAAAGGGATCAAACCATTCTTTAATTGAACACAATTCACATTTATGTTCATAAGTTGGATTTGAGATTAATCTATTTTTTACCACACCATTTGAAACATTGCTATTTTCAATAAAAATAATTTCATCAGAATACTTATTTTTTATTCTTTTATCTTGATAAGAATTTTTATTGCGTCTCCACGCTTGGCCAGTAAAATGACTTATATCAAGTGATAAATTATCAATCTCTTTTTTAATACGATTTTGAACTGACCCGCTTTGTTTTAAACCTAACTTCTTAAGTATTTCTGCATAAGAAACAGATTCTTTTGTCACTTGGATTAGTTTATCTTTATCAATATGATACTTCATATCAATAAGTATTATACAGGAAGACAAAACTCAAAAAATATGTCAACTCTTCTTAATTTAATTTTCAATGAACAATAAATGGTAGGGATGGAGGGACTTGAACCCCCAAGGATTTCTCCGACAGATTTTGAATCTGTAGTGTTTGCCATTCCACCACATCCCCATTAAATTTGGTAGCCTCATGCAGAATCGAACTGCCCAGAACGCCAATCGAGCGATTATAGAGATTATAAGTCTCCCCATGCACCTTACATCTTGAGGCCACTAAATGGTAGCGGGGGGAGGATTTGAACCTCCGAGGCCAAATGGCACTACGTTATGAGCGTAGCCAGATACCAGACTTCTGACACCCCGCAAATTGTTTTGTTAAAGAACTAAAATGGTAGCTGGTATGGGTGCTGCCCCCACTTGACAAACCTTATGAGGATTCGTCGTTTGCTGAAACCCCAGCCATTGAAATGGTAGCGGATGTGGGAGTCGAACCCACTATCTCTCTGGTTATGAGCCAGGAATGATTTTCCGTTTCACTCACCCGCAAATTTTAAAGAACTAAATTGTAAATCGAGTTGGGTGTGTTTATTGAATACTCTATCCACCCAACAAACAGAGTATACCATGCGCTAACCCCGCAACCAAGAAGTTTTTTAAGAGATCTTCCATACTCTAGGGGCGTAGTTTCCTATGCCCTCCACCATGCGGTTTTCTGCGATAATACCGCCAACTTCTCAAATTACTTCCCCACCCGCAGTTCGTTTCGAGTCTCTTTCAATGATTCGATGTCATTGTTTTTGACAAGAGTTGTTAGGGCGAGTAGTGACACGAACTAACTCCATCACCTGGAAGTAAAAATGGTAGTCTGTAGGGGAATCGAACCCCTCTTACCGGAGTGAAAGTCCAGTGTCCTAGCCGATAGACGAACAGACCATTAAATTGAACTGGTAACCCGATTATGTTTTACGTTAACCGGTTTCCCACTGTCTTGGGCAAATGATTTTTGCTTCTCCAAAGCAACCATACATACGACAGCATATGGTTTTTTGTCATTTTTTCGTTAGTATTACCAGTTTAAATTGGTGGTCCCGGTGGGATTCGAACCCACGACCAAAAGCTTAAAAGGCTTCTGCTCTAACCAGCTGAGCTACAAGACCATTAAAATTGTTAAAGAACTTACTTACTACTTTTTTATCTTATCACACTTACTTAACTTGTCAACAGCGATGTTCTTTTTTGGTGACCCCCTTCGGTTAAAGGCCGAGGCAGTTCCGCCATACGTAGATGTTCCAGAGGAGTGCTTCTCCCACCATGCTTAAAAAGAACCATCACCGACAACAAGATAATCCTACCACTAAATTTTCAAAGATCAACCGTTTTGATTATTTTCATAAACGGTCAAGGTAAATTATATATATTAAACAAAACACGAATTTTTCACAATTTTTCGTTCAATCAGAGCATTGAACCACTTTCTACCATCGTCTGTAAATTTATAATCCCATGCTAGTCCACCGTATTTTCGTTCAAGCTCTTGGACTATAGCCGTCGCAACTCCTCGTCTTCTATAGCCCTCAAATACTTGTATGTAAGTGATGGTTGCTTCTGGATATGGTTCTTTAATTGTATATACACATGATGCGACTTTAGTATTGTTATTGATAACCACATCCATGTTATATTGTGTGGTTAATGTGTCACTCTCAAATGACATCAAATAATGATTAAATGTCAGATGTAGAGTCTTTCTTTTCATAACAACACGGTAGATTTCTCATGGCCAACAATAATACTAGGATCTACCCAAATCTTATGGCCTGTTGCTCTTACATCATGACACCATGATACATCTTCCATAGCAAATTCTGTAATATCTCCGATTTGGTATGTGTTGGGTTTAAAGAATGGATATGTTAGTGATTCAAATACACCTTTCTTAATTAGAATAAAACCAAAACCAACATAGTTTACATCTATTAGTTGATTCTTACGATATTCAATATCAGATGGTTTTAGAAATTCGAAATGACCATATTTCTTATAAAACTCTTCATCCCAATGTTCTACACAAGCATAGTGTGTGTTATCTTCCATCTTATATAAACCACTTACAATATCTTTATCATGTGATAGTAGCCTTTCAAATTGTTCTGGTGTAAACAATACGTCACTATCTAACCACATCATATAATCATAATCAACATTACCACCAAAAGGTTTTTGATTTGCACCTCTACGCACATCAGCGCCTAAACACATATTACGAACATAGTAGATATTGCAACTATATCGTTGTACGAGATTAAATTCGATATTATTGTTGAAACAATAACCCATTAGATTTGTCCAACAACTTAGAAATTTTCCACTATAACTTCGGCCTGGTAAACAAAATAATACTTTCATATAAGTTATATATGTTTTTATATATCACAACCGCACAACTTGTCCAACATTATCACTATACCAAACCTCACCAACATTAAACTGTTCAATCACACTTTGACAACCACAACATGGTTTGCTATTATTCAGCTTACCAGTACGATCAACCCGAAGAACAACCATCTTATAATCCTTAAGATTCTCCTTACCACTCTTCATACACACACTCAACTCAGCATGAATACCAACCTTCTGATGATCCTTATAATCATACTTTAACGTCTCAGGATGACTCTTACAACTATTAGTGCCAATATGTACAATCTTACCACACTTAATCAGAAAAGCCATATGACTGCAGCGATGCTCCAAATTCAACGGACACATAGCCTTAGCAATATCAATCGTGCGATTAATCAACTTAACGTTCATCGTATAATAATACTACCACACAATTAAAAAAAGTCAAGCACCATTCTTTATGATTATGTATCTTTAATGAAACCTGCGATTTTTATTGATGCTTATTTAAATACACCTGAACGTGAAGAAATATTTCAACGTAATGTTCAGAACTTTATAGATGCTGGTTATGATTTATTTATCATATCAAACAAGATACATTCGTTTGATAAGTTTGATAAGGTCAAATATTTTGAATATGATAGCAGAAATAGACTATTGAAAGATCGTAGTGGTTATTTAGCATCAAGTGATAGTGATTACTTTCACTATGGAAAAGACTATATGTTTAGTCACAATTCTGGAAAATATAAATTTAACACGTATAGTCCAATATTCAATACCACAAATTTATCTGTATTATATAATACACGACGTATTTGCGAAATAGTTAAAGAATTCGGTTATACAAATATTCTTAGAGTTGAATATGATTGTATATTTGAGAATTATGACCTAGAAAATACACTTTTAAAAGGATATGATACAGAAGATTGGAATAATTATGGACTAGCGGCTTGGGGATGTTATGGAGTATACACCAACTTTTTATATCTAAATGTAGATTATTTCATTAGTAAAATACCACTTATCAAAAGTGATTATCAATACAAAGATTTTATTCTTGAAAGTTTTGGTGAGTTAAAATATCTTACATTTGAAAAAATAATTGCTTTAAAACTAAAAAAGTTAAAAGTTTTAAGTCGAGAAGAAACAGACAAATATGTGGTTGAGACTACAAATACGTTTACATCTATACAATCTACCAATAGATACAACTTTTACTCTGGTAACTTAATAGTTTCTACAATTAATAATCATACCGCGTTATTGATAGACAATGAATATCAAGAATCTGTCGATGTTACAATAGAACATGACGAAAAAAAAGAAACTATTAATTTAGTTAGTGGGTGTTTTTATTATTTAAATATAACTCCAGGCAAATACCTATGTGTGAAACATAAAGATTTTGTCAAAGTTATAGATACAACCACATTATGTGTTAGTAAATTTGAAAAATATTAACAGCAATGACCTTTTTTATCATCTGCTGTAAAACTATTCAAATAATAGTTGTTAGCACGTATATCTCTCAACCCATATAATTCATGATACATTTCATATACTATATGATCCAATTGTTTGACAACCATCGGAATGCTTTTGCTTTGGTCAACTTCTTGCATTTTCAAACAATGCTTTTTGATGATAGCATCAATTTGTTCTTTCATCAATTCTTTACAATTCTAGTGATTTTACCATCAACATTATAATAAGCCCTAAAATAGTTTGTATACGTTATATACACACTGTTTGTTGATGGTTCTACCATACTAAAAGTAATGTAGTCATTGTTAATAGCATGTACTTTGCTACACTGCGGTAGAGTCTGTAATGCTTTGTTGTAATTGTATCGTAGATACATACCAGATGTACATCCAGTACACAATAATAATAGAGTTATATATTTTTTCATTTAGGTTTTACAAAAAAGATCTTATGCATACCAGTCATATAAAAGGTATTTAAATCCATATTCAACGCTTTACATTCCAATTCACCAGGCCAAAAGCAAAACAAGCAAACAATCCAATACCAGTCCACTTAATAACAGATTTAAAAAGGTTCATAATTACTTAGTTTCTTCTGACAATTTTCTAGTTTCTTTTTATAACGCTGAATAGTAATATGGTCTTCATCCATAAAATTATTAGCTTTTACAACTTCTCTACTAAAACGTTCTACTTCATCACAAAGATAACGAATATCCTCACAAAGTTTTGGATCTAATGTGGTATTACAATTATTGTTTGTAAACTCTCGTAGTCTAGCAACTACTTCATTATTAGTCTTCATTTGTTCTATAAAGTACTTTGTTGATTGTTATACCTTTCTTTGATGATTTTGGACCATATAAAGCTCCATATTGATTCTTACTATTTATGTAAGTCATCAAATCGGTTTTAATGTTGTCCGCATCTGATTCATCAAAATTTGGCGGTAGATTAACTTGTAGATAATATTTTGCGTTACTCATAAAATTTTTACCAGTGGTGAATAATGTTAGCGATAATAAAAGCGCATGTAACAAAGTTTACCAGCACAATGCTAAACCTCAAGAAAAAACTGGCAAGAGCATAATTTACAGGTAATACAGGTACATCAGGCTTGCATTCATCTGTATGACCAACACGATGGTCAATTGTTCTAGCTAAAGTTAAAAAGAATTTATTCGTCGTCATCTGTATCAATAATAGTTAAAAACATTATGCCTAATAAGGTTAGCAACAATGTAATCCAAATAATAATCATACAACAAGAAACCGAATAATATCACGTTCGCCATCCTCCTTAATACATTCAGCAATAACATCTGGATGTGGTCGATCACAACTGAGATACACCTTGGTTGATGTATAATTCATATCCTTAGCAAATTTAGTTTCAATCTGCTTCTTCAACCATTCAACAACATCAATACTTTTATAATTAGCCATATATTTTAATTTCCCATCCAACTATCTGATTTCTCTGGTTTACTTGGTGAGTATAACCCAAGATACTTCACCTTGTCAACACACATCGGTGCTTTAATACGTTTCCAATCCCATTGAGATGGTAGATCCATTGATGAATCATTACTAGTCCACTCAATTTCTAGTATAATCTTCGCTGTCTTTTTATTATCACTCATAACTCTCACGATCAATGTTAATTACATACGGAAAACGAGGAATCTCGTCATCTGGTGTAAGATTGAAATACTTCACAGTAGCACTCTTACCAATATACTTACTCTTATTCTTTAGTAGTTCCTTCAAGTATTCTCGGTTACCCTTGATATTACTATGAAACTCAATACCTTTGTGGTTCTTGAATACCATATGTCCAGCCATACCACTCTTATTACCTACACCTTCAACAATGTCAAGAATCTTGAATTCAGAATCCTGAAACTCCTTACGTTTAAGAAGGTGTTTGCTACGCTTGTTCTCATATGGTCCGTCTGTACGTACCATCTGACCTTCGTATCCTTCATCAATATACTTTTCATACAATTCATTTAGATGTGTAATCGTGTCCACAAGGTGAGTCGGAACACGACGAACCACATTGTTATTAGTAACGTAACTAGTAATATCAGCATTACGATCACTAAAAGTCTTCGGTACAATCCAGTCATAAACCCAATATTGAATACTCGTTGCACTATCCTCCAAATCTTGAGGAGTAGGTTTGGTCTTCTTTACCAAACTACAAATTGCATTAAAATCATTAGCGAACTTATCAGCATATAGTTCACCATCAAGAATTGCATCTGGGAACCTATCAAAGAAACTCTTCAATGCAACCAACACATGAGGAGCTGAAACAATAGCTTTGCCATTACGGCTCCACATACCATCCTTCTTAACCACACAACGAATACCATCAAGCTTTGGTTGACTATAAACAGGATACTTCAATTCATCCTTATAATCATCATAGTTCTTAGCCAACATTGGCTCGGTAAAAGTAGAGTTATCAATATCCTCAATAGATTCAAAATAACCACTCTCCTTCTTCTTCTTCCAAGTAGCCTTAGCTTCCTTCAAAGCCTGTTCACTAGCAGTGGTTTCATTCTTCTTACCAGTATTCTTACCTTCACAAATAGTCCATTCAGTTGTCTGAATTGATCCATCAACCTGACCATAATGAGTGCGGTACTTATTGTTTACAATTTCAATGGTCCAACTCTGGACTGCGCCAGTGTTGGTACGAGCATATAGCCAATCTAGTTTCATATCTTTATATAGATTACCACAATGTTTCCAAGATGTCAACCAAAATCAAGGGATGGGAGCCAGCGGAACAAATTTATTCAATGATGCCGTAGCCGTTCCAGTTCCAACATTTTCATAGTCATCGGATGATGGCTTTTTTGTAGCTAAATCCATGTCAAGTACAATCTTTTTCTTCTTATTGAAACTATAACACAACTTTTTCAGTTCAGTATCATCAACATCATATCCCATCTTTACATACTTAATCAATCGCTTCAATGTTACGCTAGGATAGTTGATAGCCTCATCATTCAGCTTTAATTTATTGGTCTTAATATCTTCAAAAATATTATCCTCATAAATTACATTGTTACCATCGTATGCTAACCTACATACGTTGATATCAAATGATTTGAATAATTCAGTAATGTTCTGAAAGTATACAAACTTAACGCACTGAATCTTCCAGTCTTTACCCATACAATTAATCGTAACACTATCATGCCATTGTGATACAATCAAATCTTTTGACTCATACTTACTACCTTGATTTTTAATCAGATCCTCAAGAAACTTGGTCTTTTGTTCCTCATTCTTAAAAAACACATCAATATCAGCATTATTCAATGGTATATTACGAAAAGTTCTATGTAAACTACCACCTGCAATCCATGGTCCATCTGATGTACACTTCGGTAGCAATTCCGCAATAAATTCGAATGGAGTTATTTTATCGAATTTTGAGAAAAACATCTTTGCTGTAACGTTCTTTGTTATCATATATTCGATACTATCTCCGATTTTAATAATGTCAAATGAAAAAAGGCTTGGTCATTACAACCAAGCCCTGTGTATCATGTCAATATGAATAAATTAAAGCTTGTGACTAAAGTCTAAAAGATACTTAGGTTCCTTACCATAGTTTTCATCAATGGTCTGTTTAATAGCTGCGTTATAAATATAGAAGTTATATTTAGCTTGATATTCAAGCTGTTTGTCTTCAAGTTGCTTTTGAAGATTAGTAATTACCGTATGATGTGCCAAAGGTTTCGTCTTCTTCATAACTATTAAATTTCTTGTCTCGATTTTTCTTGCCACCCTTAAAAGGTTTAGCACCTAGGTTGCGTTTGTTCTTGTCAGAACGTTCCCACTTATCACGCTTATCTTTCCAACTCTTACCCATATTTCTCTTTAAGAATATATATTAAAGACCGGGGGGTACTATCAATATTTTTTAATAGCCCCCCCACGGTTTATTTAAGCAGTGGCCTTGTCAGCTACACGAAATACTAGAGCGGGCTTACCACGCTTACCAGTTGCCTTAACTGTACCAACCTTAGTATAACGACCAGTGGTTACATTACGAGTGACAAATGCTCGAATGGTTGGACTCTTAACTGAGGTATTGATCTTGACTAGATCCACGATAGTGAAATCCTTATCAAGGATCTCTTGTACGTTAGTTGCCTTACGACCGGTGCGCTTCTTAGCGGTTGGGGTCACGATGTTTGTATTTGTATTTTCCATATTATATGTTTTGTTTATTTGTTTTTTACCTAACAAAATCAATTTACCACACAAAACTTAGATGTCAACCGTTCAATATGTTAATGTGCTCCCGCAGCAATCAAAATCATGCCTTCAGTAAGGTTTCCCTTAGCAATAGGCTTGCCTGCTGAGTTATATGTGTAATTAGCGGTCTTGTTAAAGAGGCCAATAGCCTTACCATTCTTGTCATAAGCATGAACCATAGTGCCAATGTCGTTGGTATAACCAATGTACTTACCCTTACCGTCGTAGATGTTTTTCTTCATAATTTTATTCGGTGATTACAATTTCTTCCTTCTCTGCATTATAGATGACTTGTGAAAGAAAGTCAACGAGAATGCCAGACCTTTTATTAAGTTTACTATCCTCTTCGATTGCACACTTTTTCCAAGTAGGCAAATCTGCAAATAGTTTATTATAAGTATCTCGGTATTTCTCAGCTTGAACTTTCGTTGATTTTTTCATTTTCATGCTTGATGTTTATAGTGTACCAGCAAAATCATCTGGGGTCAACCCAAATTTTTAGCTTGACTTCCACCAGGATATAAATATAATGTAAATGAAGGTTGACGAAACTAGTGTAGGGTACCAACGGCTACCCACTTTCTTTAACGATAACGAAAACAAACACTTGACAACAGTATATCCTGATGTAAAGTGAGTGGACTATGATTGAATTCTATAAATATATTACAGGTGGCATCGCTGAATATCTACTATTCTTACTAGTATTCCTAGTTTCTGTAGGAGCATTCATTGGTATTTGTAAAAATATTATTGAGTGTATTGGCGAGCAAGTCGTCAAGGTCGTGATGGCATCCAAGAGTCAGGTAGTTTTTAAAGTTAATTCTCCAGAAGATTCCAAGGACTGAACGGTTGACTTCCTAAAAAAAGCTGGTAGGATAGATCCATAATGAATACCGATTCTCTCCTTGCTCCTCAACGTGAGCACGCTGTTAATATGCTTAACAGCATCTACATGAATGGTGTTGCTGCTGACCTTTCCGAGACTGGAACCGGCAAGACCTACGTTGCTGCTTGGGTTGCCAAGCAATTAAATGTACCGCTGGTTGTGATCTGTCCCAAGGTGGTTCGTAAGTCTTGGAACGAGGTTCTGGCCAAGTTTGGTATCAAGGCTAATGTGGTCATTAATTATGAAAAGCTGACCCGTGGTAATACTTCGTACCTTACCTTTAAAAATGATAAGGATGAATATGCTGAGAATTACCAGTTTGGTTTTCCCAAGGATGCTCTTGTCATTCTTGATGAAACTCACAAGTGTAAGGCTCTCAAGAGCAAGAACTCTACTATGTTGGTTGCTCTCAAACAGAACGGTTACAAGTTGTTTCTGTTGAGTGCTACTGCTGCTACTAATCCAGTTGAGATGCGTAGTTTCGGTTATGCTACTTTTCTTCATAACCTCGCTAACTTCAAGAACTTCTTGTCTAGTTGCAATGTTCGTACCAATCGGTTTGGTGCTTTTGAGATTGATATGGCTAATAACGTGACTCGCCAGGCTATGTCTGATATTCACGATACCTTGTTCAATAAGCTCAAGGTTGCTGGACGTATGACTCGAAAGATGTTTGGTAATATCTTTCCTGATAATCGTGTTATGGCTGAAGCCTTTGATATGGGTGCCAATACTGATAAGATCAATCGTGTTTACGAATTGATGGAAGCTGAGTTGGCTGCTCTGGAAGAGTCCAGTTCTAATTACAAGCAACATCAGTTTGCTATTATGACTAAGGCTCGCCGTATGGCTGAACTTCTCAAGGTTCCTACCTTTGTGGAAATGATTGAGGATTTGTACGATGAAGGTATTAGTCCAGTGATCTTTGTTAATTATACTGAAACTGTTGAGGCTATCAAGAAGAAGCTGGATCAGAAGAACAAGTTCAAGGATCAGATTGCTTTTATTGTTGGTGGACAATCCAACACTAATCGTGATCGTGATATTGAAATGTTCCAGAACAATACCAAGCGTATTATGATTGCCAATCTCAGTGCTGGTAATGCTGGTATTAGTTTGCACGATCTGATTGGTAACAATCCTCGTCACTCTATTATTAGTCCTAGCTTTAGTGCTATCCAACTGATTCAGGCTCTTGGACGTATTCATCGTGCTGAGGGTAAGAGTCCTTGTATTCAAAAGGTTGTGTTTGCTGCTGGTACTATTGAGGAGGATGCGTGTTATCGTGTTCAGGCCAAGATCAACAACCTTGATGCACTTAATGATGGTGACCTGACCAGCGGAATCCGCGTCATTTAAGATTGACTTTCGATAAAACTAGGGTATAATTTTATTATGATTAAGATCGTCGCTATCTGGTATCCGTCAGCTAATTGGTCTGGTAAACATCAGACTGATGTAGTGGACTCACCTGATAAGGTTAAAGACTTTATTGGTAAGTATATCTATGATATGCGAGCTAATAATATGGTAATCAATTACAACAATCAATTGTTTGTGATTGAATCCGTCGATGATGATAAGCGTCTTTACAATCGACGTAAGGTTACTTATCATCCACTTCAGCACTTGATTGGTGCTTAACTTCGGAGGTGTTAAGTTTCATCTCTATCTACAAAAACAAAAAAACCTGTTGTGTTCATTGTCTAGTTTGGTGGTTCTAGTTAAAAACCACCACTTAATTTTCTGATTGACTTTGTAAAAATTTGCGGTAAACTAAATAAAGAATAAAATATGAAAGATACTACACTAAAGCAGCTCGTTCGTGATCGTAATGGTCAGCCCCGTGGCATGGTTGTTGCCACAGTTATTGATGGATCAATTCGACTTGGTTGGTCTCATACTAATACAAAGGCCGGTGATCGTTTTGATAAATGTAAGGCATTCATTATCGCTCTTGGACGAGCAGAAAATGGTTGGGGTCCAAATAAGACAGTGCCAGTAAGTACCACAAAGGTTCTAAATAAGATGTTGGATCGAGCAATGCGTTATTATAAGAATGTTCCTGTAACCCTCGCCTAATATTTATAATCATGGACAAATATATTTCAGATAATTTCACCGGCTCTGTTGACGATCTACTCAATCATTGCGCTAATCTAAATACTGATATGGTTGAGGAACAGGTTCGACTAGAAGAAAAGGAAGAATGTATCCGTGTTATTAAACAAGAACTTGAGTGTGATGATGAAGAAGCCCTTAAGGTTTATAATGAAATTGCTCTATCGGAAGTGAAGCAGACGGTAGATGATATGGTTAAAGAAGGTCTACTATATATTAGTGGCTATAATGAAGCGGGTGAACCACTATTTAATCTTACTGATCTAGGTAGGTCTATTAGAGATCACATCAACGAATAATTTAATGCCCTCATGGTGTAATGGATAGCACAAGGTTCTTCTAAAGCCTTTGTTTAGGTTCGAATCCTAATGGGGGTACCAATTTAAATAAAACCTGTTGTTTAACAACAACGGGTTTTTTGTTTTGCAATAGCCTTAGCTTTATTTAACATTGCTTCATCTACAGACTTCTTTGATTTAAGTCTATCAATCTTTTGTTTTAGCATTGTCTTATACTTTTCAATGCTACCATAGTCTTTGGCTCTACTTGGATCTGGATTTGCTAATAGTTTCTCCAAGTCTTTAATATCTTCTGAATTATCTTCACTCAAATGACTGGTCAATTCATCACTTTCAACTTCTGCTGCATGATTTGGTTCGCCTTTGAAATCTTCTTCAATCATCTTTTTAATCAATTTAACCAATTGATTCTTATTTGACTCACTTAATTCTGAATTAGGTGATGGTGATGATGAATATTTGTTTAGAATTACATCTGGAATATTTGTGGTAGTAATAGATGTCTTATCCATCAATTGAGCAATGTCTTCGTCATCTAGTAAATTCAATATTTCTACAGCATCACGATCAGACTTTGTTAATTTGCTAGGATCGGTGTTTCTAGAATTAACTAATGACTTAAATGGTGTGGTTGTAGCTACAAAAGCATCAGAACCCGATTCTTCATTACCATCTTTATACATCAATATCTTGGTACCACCCATTGTAGATACCACTACCTTTACTGGTGGATTGGACTGTTCATACATACTATCAAAGGTTTCATTTACCAATTCACTTATTGTAGATTTTAATTCATTTAGGTTCATATTAAGATATTTCAGCGTGTATTATATCGTCCTCAGAAAAGCCACCAATCTCAACAGATTTACCATTGCTTAAATGTATAACAATCATATTCAAATCATTGTTTTCATTATAAAGCGATTCAACTCTGATAACTTGGTTTTCATTCAAAGCATCTTTTATAGCATTATTGCTAGATTCAGATAAGCTTCTTCTTAGTACGTTTAATCGTATCATGTTAATAAATATTCATTAGTATTTCATTTTTCATCTTTATGCTAAATATTTATAATCTATAAACACTTAAGTAACATATTATGTCCAAATTTAAATCACTAGCCAAAGAAAAGCTACTCAGTAATATTATCACTGAGTTCGTAAATTCACAACATAAATCCAACAATGTACTATGTGAAGGATTAGATACCAAATCTGGTCTATATCACGCAATTCAGTTGGGTGAACAAACTGCAAAACAAATACAAGTTGATATCCTCAACGAATATATTAATGAACATCCAGTTCTAAAAGAAGATATCTTTCAACGTGGTCTAGCTAAAGCAAAAGCATATCTAACTACACCACTTGGTAAAGGTTTTGGTCAAGCCAAAGATACTCAAGTTATTCAAAATCTATTTGCTGCACTAAAGAAGAATACTGAAAAGATCGTTAATGCAGGCCCAAGTCCATTTGCACCATCCGAAGAAGATGCGAAGAATAGTCCAACACAAATTGGTCAAGTTGGTGCTTTAATTGGTAAAAGATTCGCTGCTCTACAAAACAATCCTAAACTAAATGCTCCAGCCACACCAGCAGAAATACAAGCTGGTATGGGTAAAATTGAACAATTAATATCAAAATTACGTGCATCTGGTATGGTAAAAGGTGCCGATAAGGTATTGGATGAAATTGCTGTATTCTCAAGACAACATCCTACACTAACCAACATGATTGTTGCTGGTCTAGTAGCTGTATTAACACTATCAACTGGTGGTGGTCTATTTGGTATTCCTCTATTGGGTAAGTTCTTGGTTGGTACCGCACTAAGAACATTAATTGGTATGTTAAAGGGTGAAAAGGCTACACAAGCTGCTACAAAGGCAGCAGCAGTATCAGGCGCTGGTATCGCAATTGGTAAACTACTTGGTCTATTTTATGATAAATTGGCCAGTTGGATTGGTGGACAAGCTGATGGATCACCTCTACCAGTACCAACAAAACCAGTACCACAACCAATGGCAGTGGATACAAGTGTACTTGGTAAAGAAGAATATCTATCCAGTTACAGAAACGATTTAATCAATAAAGCATTAAATGCAGCAAGTAACGAAGAATATCAAACATACATCCAACAAGTCAAAAACATGGATGCTCAATATGATTTCAATGGTGATATTCCAGAATATGATCCAGCATCAGCTAGTGGTCAATTACCTACAACTCCAGCAGCGGCCACACCTCCTCCTGCTCCACAACCTGTTCCGCCAGGTATTCCACAACCAGGTTTTGATCAACAACCACCTGTTACAGGCGTAGATATACAACCAACTCTTACTACACTACGTCCTAAATTAGATGCGTTGGCTAGATTGGCAAGTTCAACAGATGTAAAAGGTGCTACTGCTCCAGCTGCAAGACAAGCTGTACAAAACTGGGTCAATAGTATCAGTCAACCAGAAGCTCAAGTATTACTAAAAGATCCTAATGTAGCAAATCAATTGATGCGTAAGGGTGCTTTGGGTGCATTAAAGAAGAAATTCAATATCCAAGAAAGTGAATTGGATATGTTGAAGGCCGAATTGATGGGAACTGCAATTGCATTGACCGAAGCAAATCCATTTACCGCAGCAAAGAACTTCATGTTTGGTGGTCCAGAAGTTGGCGGTAAGAACTCAAGACTTGATTATAAACAAGTTGAAAGCGATTATCTAAAGTTCCTAAACAACATGGAAAGTAGTTTGGGTCTAAAATCTGAAAAAGATATATTAGATACTCTTCGTAAATATGATAAAACCTTCCCAGGTGTATATGATTATGTTAAGAAAGTAAGAGATTGGTTGTATGGTGCTACACCAGAATCCAATAATAATGCTCCAGAACCAATCGTTGTTCCTCCACAAGAAGAACCAAAACCACCTGTAATTGATCCAAATGCTCCACCACAACAACCTCCTCAACAACCTGGCGCTCCAGCTGCTGATGATGGTTTCAAGATGGATGTAACTCAATTAAGAAATGTTAAACTATTTATAACACAATTGATTAACTTGGGTAATGCTATCAATAAAGCAAATGCTCAAAGCCTAGATAAAGAAACATTAAAGAATCTAGCAATACCAGCATTAACCATTGGTGATATTTTGGTTAATAAGAAAGGTGCTGGTAAATCAAATCCACTACTAGATAAAGTATTACAAGGTATTGATATTCTTGGTCCTTTACCTCCACCAAAGGTAAGACAAGCTTCAACCACAAAACCTGTGTCTAGTGTATTTACAGAAGAAGAAGCTGGTGGTTATAAGAATCCAGAACTAACCAAACAAATAGCCGCACTAAAGGCTTCTCCTCTATTCAAAGGATTACAACAAAGAATTGTAAATCTATTGACTATTGGTAGTGGTGCTGGTTTCAATAACCTAGATAATCCAGAAAGTATCATCGCATTGAGAAAAGTATTGAGTGATATCAATGATGTCATTCTAAAGTTCTCACCACAAATACGCCAAAAACTAGGTGCTGATCCAGCCGCAGTAAAGAAAGAATTGGAAAGTGATAAAGGATTCGTAAAAGAAATTGCAAGTCAACAAGAAAGAATGCAATTTACCAAAGAATTAACCGCAGCAATGCCTTCTATCATTGGTCTAATGGTTAGTCTACGTCAAGCATTCAATAGAAAGAATCCAAACAATATCTATAAACAAGATGCTAAACCAGCTGCAACATCAACACCAGCCGCTCCAGTAAAAGAAAATATATATAACCTAGACGATTATAGAAAGTTCTTCTGATAATCATATGTTAAACAAATCCCCCATCTTAATTGGTGGGGGATTTTTTATTCGTTAAATCTACTTCTCACTAATGGTTTAAAATCTTTCAGTTTTTCTATTATATCATCTCGTTGCTTATCACTATAAAAGGACCAATCACGTATTTGCTCCCAAGTACGTCCACATCCCTTACATAGTTTGTTATCTACTAACACACATATTCTCTTACACGGAGTTTTTATCATAATTGTCCTTTCTATTTAACCAGAAAAAAACCCATATCAAATTAATGATATGGGTAATACTGATATTTTATCTTTTATACATAAATTTAATCTAATCCACTACCAATGTCACCAGAAGTAATAGTTACTACATCGCCTTCACTATCAATAACATAATAATCAACATCACCTGTATTTAAACTTTTAATTGGTGGTAATTCTCTTAACTGAATATCTTTTGAATTTGGAAATGCTTTAACCAAATCATCATACTTCATAGTTCTGGTATTCATCAATCTTTTGAATTGTGAATGCATCTTTGGCTTCATCACACCATGCTTCATCATATAATGATTTTCAGGCGAGTTCCAATGTAAGATAAATCCCTTAACTTCATTTATATTACTCTTGGTAGGTTTATATCCTAGTTTCTGTAATTCTTTAGTATTAGCTTCACGAATTACTTCTTTGATTAGTTCTTTAAGTTCTTTCTTGGTCATATAATAAATAAATATACAACTCAATGTATAATATCCAAGCAAACTATAGGTTTACTCTCTAATGTTGTCACATGCATCACAGCTAATGGTGCATTATCCTTCATCAAATGATGATCAAATTTACTAACATTGCTACTTCTCGCCAATCTCTCCTGATAAAATACCACATAACTATATACATAAGGATTATTCTCCATCAACGCATCAACATATCTTTTGCTTATAACTCCAGTCATGTAAATTGGAAATACCCGATTCCATGGATCTACATTATAGACATTTAGCTCCTTATAATCATTGTTCTTAAATAACTTGGGGTCAATAACATTCCTATAATAATAATTACGTATCTTATCCACTTCATCCAACTTGTCACACTCAAACTGCACATCAAATGGTAATAACTTACTATTGCCATATGGAGCTAATCCATAATTTCTACCCAATGCAGCCATAGGTATATACAATCCCTTTATAAGTTCACCCAAAGTAATAAGATCCGCCCTATTATCAGTATTTAAATGCCAGTCATTATTAACTATATCATATTTTGTATATAAACTAGGATGCATATAACGATTATATCATAACAAAAATCCCCGTCAATAAAATATCAACGGGGATCTCTATTCGTTTTTATCTATCTCAATTATTCTACAACAACTCTAATAAATCCAATACTATCAACAATAGGTACAACAACACTAGATCCACTACCTGTACCTGTTATTGTTGTATTTGACTTCCATCCACTTTGAGTACTATCAACATGACTATATACATAGTTTCTGCTAATACCCTTCAAAAAGAACGATTCACCTACTTTTACACTTGGTACTGATGGACTCCATTCACCATCAACAAACTCACTAGCCTTAAAACCACTACCAGTCCATTGATAAATAACATCACCCTCACTACCTACCAATTGACCAACACTTACCACGCTACCAGCAATTGGTTGGGGTAATGATATCAAATTAATACCACCACTTAATTGTCTATCAGTCTTTGATACCACATCACCAATCAAGGTAATAGTTGTAGCACTTGGTAAATTAATGAAAAATCCTTCACCAACATTCAACTTCATACTAGAAGAATCCCACGCACCATCAATATATGAATTAGCTGAATACTTACCATCAAACTTATAAATGGTGGTACCATCTGGCACATTCAATACACTACCAACACTATTATCGCCATTAACCAATTGATTGGCAATCAAATTATAACCACGATTCAAACTCAATCGTACATATCCAACAACATTTTGACTCACAACACCATTGGCAACCACATTATCATATGTACTACTAGTTTGTACAATATACTTTCTACCACTTTCAGTATCAAATGTTAGTTTCAATCCGCCAACATCAGAAACTACACCAATAACAGGAGCTTTTGGTTGACTAATATATTCAACAAAAAATCCCTCACTACCCAATGCTGTCCACTTATATGCCCAATTGACTTTACCAAACGCACCACTATAATTTACATTATCTAATCCAACAACATCAACCTGTGGTGTATTCAAAGCAGGACTACCACTACCTAATGTAGGATCTAGCTTACCATCTTGTATACGACTAATACCATTAATCAATGGGTCAACAGTTAAATTAATATCACTTGGTACATATTTGCCACCATAATCTTCATTTGATCCAACCTTGTATCCCCAAAAAATGTTGTTCTTTAAATCAGGTGTAGATACTCCATCATCATCAATACGTACTCTCACACCACCAAAGTCTGTAAAAATACTATTATACCATCCAGATTTATTCTCTTGACGAAAACGCAAAGCATCATTAGCACTAGTACCAACACCCGCACCAATAAATGTAGCATTCTTTACCACATAATTAGCCAATGGTAAAGCACCATTTATTTTAACATCAGGTGGTTGTGGTTGACCATTTTGTTCAGCACCATTATCCTTAGCACCAGCTTCTTGTATTCCAAACCAATATTGATTCTTACCATTATAACCCTGGTCCGTATCAAATCCATCATCGTCATTAAATGCTGATACCAAATACTTTGTATTTACACTACCACCAAAAAACTCAAAACCATCATCAGCAATACAATATGCCTCCAAATACTCCATGGTTGTACCCCTACCAACTGCACCCATAGACCATCCATTGATTTCTTTATCAGTAGTCAACTTCTTGCCACCGTGTCTCACAGATACATACTTAAACACTCCAGAACTATCATCATCATTGTTGCCACCATATCTATGTATAAAATCAACCTGTCCATTAGCACTATTCGTTACTACCAAGTCAGGCAATCCTTCATAAATATCATAAGTAACATTGTTGGTAGTCCAACCCGGATTGTTTATTCTGCCATTACCAAATAATACCACTCCACCCCACAAACCACGCGTTGGAAATGGTAAATCCCCATTATCACTCACATCATCCACTTCAGCCGTAAATATAATAGGCTTATCCTCGGTACCAATAGCATTTACCTTACCTCCTCTACACACAAATAAACATCCAAAATCATTAGCAGCATTTCCAGATGTTCCACTGCCACTAGCTCCCTTTACAACTGTACCAGCCTCAATATCCAATACCGCATTGTTCATCACATATGTAAATCCGTTCAAAATATATGTGTTTGAAGCTACCCACTTATGACTACCATATAAATATCCATTAATATACTTGGTTTCAGCTTGTAATTTGTTAATAAACATCGTGGTTAGTAATACACATACTATACTCAATGTTCTAATCATTCTATCAATTTTCTTGGTCATATCTATCCTATTATTTCAGTTAATTTCATAAAACATATATCAAACCTATCCACTCAGATAAACTTAACATATGTGTAACCTGTTCTACCATAGATATTTACAACCACCACCATATAATTTATTCCAACACCACTTGTAACATCAACGTCACATATAAAAACTTATACACTATTAGACTAAAATTTGTTGTTCTCATTAATTATATCCACACAATATATCCTACTACCATTCACCGTGGTCACAATTACATTAACAATCATATCCAAATAATAATTGCTAAATGTATAATAATCATATATTGATGATCTAGTAGATTTGTTCGGGGGAAAACATACAAACTTTCTACCCCATGGATCACTATTCAATAATCCACTCATATCCATAGACTTTTCAGTAGCTCTATTCCTCATTCTCAAATATGAATGCGGTATACCTTCAAATCTATGTCTATATGTATTATACCCATCCAAATCCAAACTCTCCAAATAAGCACTCAAACTAAATTCAATAAGCTTCCATCCACTATTCGTAATAGGATATTCAGTATGATTCTTCACCATCTTACCATCCTTTATTATAGGTACAATATGCATATTTCACCCCTCAACCATATCCAAACACGCTATTGTAACACCATCCAAAGACGTTGTGGTCAATATCATCAATGGCGGTTCATTATACAATAAGTAACTATTCACACGATCCAATTTAAACTCATGTTCACTACCATTAATAATTTTATGCTTATAAAAGACCCAATATCCATATCTTATCTTATTATCAGCATTTCTAAAATAATCACTAGCCACATGGTCTATAAAATATGGAAATTGCCTATTCCACGGGTCAATATTATAACTCTTAAATATATTATCCCTAGCCTTACTAGTCATATTAGCATTGCTAGGATAACTTATAAACGCCCTACCAACCATCAAATGCCTAACATAATATTCATAGATATTGTTAAACTTGGTTATCTCACTCTTTATCTCGTTTCTAACTCCATCAATATCCAAACAATGCGCCATCATCTCACTACCCAAACTAGTACCCCATAACTCCGGTATCTTAATATCATCGGGATTCTTATGAAACTCCCAATCACTATTAATAACCGGATATTTACTATATACATCATCCTTTGCCATATACAACCATACTAACCCAGAAATACCTCGGGGTCAACATTATCATACCTTGCTACGCTTTTTATCTCTCCTCTCCATCTCTTTCAGCAATATCTTGCGGTAATTATGCACAATCTCAATCAAATTAACATATTCTCCCAAATCATCAAATGACTTATACAACATATCATCAGTCATAACCTTTATATTCACTTTATTTATCTTCTTATCAATCAAGTTCTTCAATTGATAATGATATAACTTGCAAATTTGCGATATGCTAGCACAATTCTTCACCTGGGTATTATAATATTGACTGATTATCTCCACATTATCATAAGAATACTCCTTATTGCTATCTATACGATCTATACTAGCAAAACTCCATATCTTATCACCATTACCACCTATATCATTGTGTCGCTTACATTCACCAATATTGTTATCATTATTAATACTAAAATCAATTCGGGTATAATTCAATACAATATTATTATCTATAGGACATACATCAGGCAATACCTCATCCTCACTCCTACCATTCAATAACACATCATAATCACGTATATTGACACGATCTCTACTATTACCCTCAGTGCTTATTCGCCACCAACTCCTTTTGTCTTTCACTAAACTAGATAACTCCACACGCTTGCTTCCTCCTCCATCCCATTCCAATTTAATAGTATTACGACGTTTACCATCTTTTCTCTTAAAATTTTTATTATCCACTCCAGTCGCCCTCAATTTATATCGGTCAACAAAATATTTATATATGCTACTATCACTTATTATCCTATTAGCTATATACAATAATATATCACCATTATTAGTAATAAAACACTTGCTTCTATCATATATAGACATCCAATCAATATTATCTACCCCATCAACCCTATCTATCATACACTCATATAGCCTATCCGTATTCATAGTCACTCCAACTCTGTTGTTAACTATATTATCCATCCACTCAATTGATATGCCATACTTGTCACTCGTATACTTAATAGCACTCTGTAACAAATTCACATAACCACTCTTATCCAAATAAGGAACACGAAAAAATACCCCACTAGTAATACATTCAATAATATCATCTATCATCTTATTATACATCTCACTCAAATTAACCCTCTTACCATATAATACATTATTCACTCCACCCTTCAATTGACTACATATAACACCCTTAAACGTATAATATACATCTCCTCCACCACTATCAACACAACTCCAATCAAAAAACCCACCTCCACACTCGACTTTATTATCTTTATTCATATATCCCATATCCTACCACACCAATTACTCTAGTAAACATATATAAAGCTCCCCCCTCCACAGTAAGGCCCTTTCGCATATCCCCCCCATCGTTAGAGTCTATTTAATAAGCCCCCCCCACCGTTTTTTAATAATTAAGCCCCCCTCAATTTTGTTATACCCCCCCCCTCCCTATTCATATTAATTAACCATATACAAGCAGAAAACAATCGTTGTATTGCCCCATATGATCGCCTATACAACGATTTTTATACACCACAACCCATTGTGTATCAATTATCATACACATACAAGACACCATAATGTATTTATTAACTTATTATATATGCACATATATGAATATGTACATAAATAGCGATAGTATATTCACCAATTTGTGTGGTTGTTGCGGTTTTTTTAAATACACAAGCTATATATGTGCATAGGTACGGTGGTTGCTGCGGATGGGTAGCAGTGTGCTTATAGTGGTGTTGTGTATGGTAGTATTATTTTCTGGTAGCGTGTTGACCACTTTTTTTATATATTCTTTTATCTTGACAACAATATGCTTACAAATATCCATTAGGAATCCTTATCACATAAAAAGATGGTCAAGTAGATAACCTAATGGTCATCGGTTCGGTGGAGATTAGAAACCCTTATCATTAGATGATCTAATTTATCACAACCACGACGTTATTGATAAATACACTTATTGCGCTTGAATATCAATAACAATTGAATATCAATACAAATTGTTTTTATTGATAAATGTTGTGTCTGTAAATTGATTGTCCACGGATTTGACAAAAGACAATAGAAAAAGTGTGTCAAGTTATTTTATCGTTAACGCAAAAATATTATTTTTTTCTTGACACACTTTATGCTTGACAAGCGTTAACGTTAACGTAACGCACGCAGGGGCCGGTCCCCTACCCTCGGTTCTTCACCTGTTGCCAATAGTCTACCAGCCGTATGGCCAGACCTCAAGACTTTTCTTCGAAAAAGTGCGTTAACGTTAACGCAATGCACGCAGGGGCGGTGTACCTTAGTTTATCATGAGCGCAGGGTAAAGTCAAGAAAAAAGTGCGACAAAGTGCGTTAGCGATAAAGGAATGTGGGTAGGTGTCGGTCCCCTACCCTGACCGTTTGACCGGCTGTTCGTCCTTGTTGGTGTCGGACCGTACCGTTCCTAGGAACAGGACTAGATTACCAGGTCCAACCAGGACTTCAAGCTTTATTTTATAAAAAGTTGGGGGCTTGACAACCAGGAGATCCATGGTAGACTGGTTCCACAATGAAAAACAAATCGTTTAGACCCGAGGTGCTGGTGGAAGGTAAGTGGGCTGCGAATGGACTTCGATTTGCGAGTCCTGAAGAGGCCTTTGGTAGTTTGATGGCTCTCCGAATGAGGTGGTGGGTACCTACTGACGGTCGTGTTACTGAAAGTGAGGATCCGATCAACTACCGGTTTGTGGACGGTAAGGATGTTCGGATTGAGGCTTGACAAAGTAAAAAAAGCTGGTAGACTAGTATCACAATGAAATACAAGGTTTGGTTTGGTAAGGGTCCGAAGTTCTACACGATGGAGGAGGCAACTCGTTATGCGGGTTTCATCTATCGTAAGACAGGTGTGGTTGTAGCGGTTACTATTGTCAATAAATAACTTATATGAAGAACATTGTATTTACCCGAGTTAAGCAACAGAGTCTTCCCAATCTGCATAGTGCTACTATGAATGGTGAGATTGTTGGCTTTATATATAAGCCAACTGATAGTAAGAGTGATCGTAATGCTTGGAGATCTTATGTTGGTATTGGTGATAAAGCTAAGTTTCTGTATCATACGTGGGACATCAATGATGCAATGGAAGCGGTCAAGTTGGCAGTGATTTATCCTAATACGTTGGGAGCTAAATAACTATATGAAATATAAGATGTATGTTTGTGTGGGTGACATCAAGAGTTTGATTGCTAGCACTAATACATTTAGTGATTTACAGACTCTTATTGATGAACT
>SXGQ01787133.1_pt1 | contig 24025 bp, 17 predicted proteins | sample 3178371 | NCBI WGS metagenome assembly SXGQ01 (sample SAMN11356859, study PRJNA531348) | freshwater metagenome | isolation source: freshwater sample F1-20 | place: China: Fuxian Lake, Yuxi | collected 2017-12-25 | reverse complement strand
GCGCCAACCACCGCCTCACACCTCCCACACTCATTTCCATCCCACCTCATCGAAAATCCGCACCGCTTCACCCTGCTTCTCACCCATCTTCCCGAACGTCTCCCGGTCCACCTTGAACTCACCCCACTTCCCATGCAGCGGATTCACCGTCAAATCCATCCCGATCGGATGCTCGTGACTTCCCAACGCCAGCAACCGCTGCACCTCAGGACTCACCAGAAACTCCAGATACGCCTTCGCCGCCTCCACATGCTTCGCATGCTTCGTCACCCCCGCCGCACTCACATTGCAATGCGTCCCCCGCCCCCCGGCATTCGGAAAAATCACCCGCACACTCTCCCCAGCCTTCCGCTCCGCCGGATCCGGCGAACCTAACAAAAGACCAAGATAATACGTGTTCGAAACACAAACATCCGCCAACCCCGCAGCCACCGCCTTGATCTGATCCCGATCCCCCCCCTGCGGCGGCCTCGCAAAATTTCCCACCACACCCTTCGCCCACTTCTCCGCCGCCTCCTCGCCATTCGCCGCAATCACCGATGCTAACAACGACTGATTGTAACTGCTCGACGAAGAACGGATCAACAACCGCCCCCGCCACTTCACATCCGCCAGATCCTCATAATTCGCAATCTCCCCCTCCTTCACCCGATCCTTCGCCACAAGAATCACCCGCGCCCGCAACGTGTATGGAAACCAGAAACCCTCCTCATCCCCCAACCCCTCTGGCGTCGACTCCTTCAAAACCGCAGAATCCACCGCCTGCAACAACCCCTCACCCTTCGCCCGCTGCATCCGCCCCGCATCCACCGTCACCAAAACATCCGCCGGGCTGTTCGCCCCCTCCGCCTTCAACCGCTCGATCAACTGATCCGCATCCGCATTCACCACCTTCACCTCAATCCCAGTCTTCTCCGTAAACAACGCATTCACCTTCTGATCCACCTCATAATGCCGGTGCGAATAAACATTCACCACCTCCGCACAAATCCCCCACTCCCCGGAAAAAATTGCAAACGCACCAAACAAAGCCAAACGACCCGTCACACCTTTGTTGAGATTCAGTCTCATTAACCGCAACAAAAACCACCTCTCCCCCACCCGCAAGTAAAATTTCCACCCACCCCCAACATACCAACCACCCATCGACAACTTCCCACACTTTTTCTTGAAACTCACTTGCCCCCACCCCACCCAGTTTCTCCTTCCCGAAATCCCCGCACCCCGCCATCCTGCCTCCGATGACGGAAATCCCCACACTCGTCCGCAACGACCCCTGGCTCGCACCCTACCAGGAAACCATCCTCCGCCGCATGCGCCGCTTCGAGGAAACCCTCGCCGCCATCCGCCACGAAGCCGGCACCCTCGCCGCCCACGCCACCGGCCACAAACGAACCGGCATCCACTTCCAACCCTCCGCCAACCAGTGGATCATCCGCGAATGGGCCCCCCACGCCCGCGCCATCTCCCTCATCGGCGACTTCAACGGCTGGAACCGCGAATCCCACCCCCTCGCCCCCGCCGCCCACGGCGTCTGGCAACTCCGCCTCCCCGGCGATGCCCTCCAACACGGCCAACTCGTCAAACTCCACATCATCGGCGCGGACGACTCACGCCGCGACCGCATCCCCGCCACCATCCAACGCGCCGTCCAGGACCCCGTCACCTACGACTACGCCGGCCAAATCTGGAACCCACCCGCGGAATACCACTGGCAGCACCCCTTCGACCCCTCCATCATCGACTCCCCACGCATTTACGAATCCCACGTCGGCATGGGCGGCGAGGAAGCCCGCGTCCACACCTACCGCGAATTCGCGGAAACCGTCCTCCCACGCATCGCCACCGCCGGCTACAACGTCGTCCAACTCATGGCCGTCCAGGAACACCCCTACTACGGCTCCTTCGGCTACCACGTCTCCTCCTTCTTCGCACCCTGCTCCCGCTTCGGCACCCCGGAGGATTTGAAATACCTCATCGATACCGCCCACAGCCTCAACATCGCCGTCCTGCTAGACGTCGTCCACTCCCACGCCGTCAAAAACATCGCCGAAGGCCTCAACGACTTCGACGGCTCGGGAAATCTCTACTTCCACCCCGGCGACCGCGGCAACCACCCCGCATGGGACTCCAAATGCTTCGACTACGGCCGCCCCGAAGTCCGCCAATTCCTCCTCTCCAACATCCGCTACTGGCTCGAGGAATTCCGCTTCGACGGCTTCCGCTTCGATGGCGTCACCTCCATGCTCTATCACTCCCGCGGCCTCAAATCCTTCGGCCACTACGACGACTACTTCGGCCCCGATGCCGACGAAGACGCCATCCTCTACCTACAACTCGCCAGCGAACTCATCCACGAATTCAAACCCGGCGCCCTCGCCATCGCCGAAGACATGTCCGGCATGCCCGGCCTCTGCCGCCCCACCGCAGAAGGCGGACTCGGCTTCGGATACCGCCTCGCCATGGGAATCCCCGACTACTGGATCAAACTCCTCAAACACACCCGCGACGAAGACTGGAACATCGACGAACTCTGGGGCGTCCTCACCAACCGCCGCCTCGGAGAAAACACCATCGCCTACGCCGAAAGCCACGACCAGGCACTCGTCGGCGACAAAACCCTCGCCTTCCACCTCATGGACCAGGACATGTACTGGCACATGAAAAAGGACGACCCGCACCCCGTCATCGAACGCGGCATCGCCCTCCACAAACTCATCCGCATCGCCACCCTCGCCTTCGGCGGCGAAGGCTGGCTCAACTTCATGGGCAACGAATTCGGCCACCCCGAATGGCTCGACTTCCCACGCGAAGGAAACGGCTGGTCCTACCACTACTGCCGCCGCCAATGGTCCCTCGTCGATCACCCGGAACTCAAATACCAACACCTCGCCGCCTTCGACCGCGCCCTCATGGACCTCGCCCGCCAGCACAAACTCCTCTCCGCTCCTCCCGCAAAACAACTCTGGGTCGACCACGACCGCAAAATCCTCTGCGCCGAACGCGCCGGCCTCATCTTCGTCCTCAACTTCTCCGTCACCGAATCCGTCTTCGGCTTCCCCCTCCCCGTCCCCACCCCCGAAACCCGCAAACTCATCCTCGACTCGGACTCCCCCACCTTCGGCGGCCACAACCGCATCGACCACTCCTTCACCTACCCCACCAACCCCGAAGGCATCATGAAACTCTACACCCCCAACCGCACCGCCCTGGTATTCGCCCCAGTCTAACACCCCGTAGCCCGGGCATCCTGCCCGGAGCCTCCCAATCCACACTCGCAGAACCCCCATCTAACACACCTTTCTAACAAAAACTCTCCATGCACCGCCTGGCCCACTTCGAGTTCGACCTGCCCGACGCCGCATTCCCCTTCTCCCGCCGCCTCGCCCGCGAAAACGGCTGGTCCCACCACTTCACCCTCCGAGTCATCGAGGAATACAAACGCTTCCTCATCCTCTGCTGCGACGCCGGCCACCCCGTCACCCCATCCGATCACGTCGATCAGGCATGGCACCTCCACCTCTGCTACACCCGCTCCTACTGGGAAGACCTCTGCCGCGACACCCTCGCCAAACCCATCCACCACGGCCCCACCAAAGGCGGAAACTCCGAAGATAACAAATTCACCGATTGGTATCAGCGAACACTCACCTCCTATCAGAAACACTTCGGCCAAGCCCCTCCCGACGATATCTGGCCACCCTCCAAACAACGCTTCGCCCGCCGCGACTTCCGCCGCATCGACGCCTCCAGCCACCTCATCATCTCCCGCAAAACCCTCCGCACCACCGCCATCGCCTCAGCCGCCACCCTCGCCCTCGCCGGTTGCACCTCCGCCTTCGTCCAGGCGGATCCATCCTTCCTCATCATCCTCGCCATTCCCGCACTCTTCATCTTCGGCATCGTCTGCCTCATCAAAGCCGTCACCGGTGGTTCATCCAAAAAACTCCGCAGTCGCCGTCGTAACGACAACAGCTCCGGCTGCGGCGGCTTCTGGATCGGCTCCTGCGGATCTAACAATAGCAATCACAACGACAACGACTCCTCCGGCTGCTCTTCATCCGGTTGCTCCTCCTCTTCCTCAGGCTGCGGCGGCGGTGGCTGCGGTGGCGGTGGCGGCGATTGAATTGAAACCCCATGACATCCAACACCGAAACCCTCCTCGATCTCGCCACCCGGCCCCTCGCCGGAAACGCCGAGCACCACCTCGCCGCCCGGGCCGAGCTGAATGAAACCATCGCCCGAACCAACCCATCCGAATCATCCATTCACTCCACCATCGAAGCCTTCCGCGCATCGGACACCCGCAAATCCAAACCAAAATCCGGCCATTTCCTCTGGCTCTATCTCCTGATCGCCCTCGCTTCCCTATCCGCCATCACCCAGGCCATCCAGATCTTCAAACAATCCCGAAACGCCTCGGCAGGTTACACCATCTTCAATTCAATCGGCCCAATCTCCACTCAACCCTTCCTGGAATGGAAACTCACCCCGCGCGAAAAGATCATTCTGTTAGGCGATAACCAGTCTACCAATCCCATCCATACCTGGAAACCCCTCTGGGATCTCAATCCCACCAACCCCGCCTACTTCGCAGAATACTTCCGGGCCTATCAGCAAGCCAAACGCCCCATACCACCCGAACTGCTCGCCAAAGCCGAGGAAATCGATCCCGGCAACGGATGGTATCACGCCCTCGCCGCCGGACTCATCGCGGAGAAAGCCATCACCAAGGACACTTCAGCAGGTCGTTCCTCCATTTCAGCCCCCAAACCCACCGTCTGGAAAATCAACGATCCAGCCAATCTCTCCGAAGCCCTCGCACTCATCCACCAAGCCGCCACCGCCCCACACTTCACCGGTCATGAACTCACCCTCATGGCGGAACGCATCCCGATGATCCCGAAGGCCCACGACCACCCCAGCCAATTCCCGGGCATTGCCTACCTCGCCTCCCAACCCGTCGCCAGCATCCAGTTCCGCCACGTCGCCGATGCCCTCAACGCAGGAGCACAAAACTGCGCCGCCAATCAAGACACCAAAGGCTTCCAACAAATCATCGCCGACTGGGAATCCATCACCCGCAAACTAATCGAAAACGGCAGCAGCTTTGTCGATCTACTGGCAGCCAGAGCATTCTTGGCCGGATCCGCTCTCACCTTTAAACACACTGCAGCAGCCCTTGGCCTCCCAGCCGAGGCGGAACGCTTCGACCGCATCATCACATGGACCAATAATCAGAAGACCCGAAGAAAAGCCCGGGACCGCAATGCCAAGAACGATCTCACCAGACTCAAAGGCTCCCTGCTCGCAACACTTGCCATCCCCGCACTCCTCTCTAACTCTAACACACAAGTCACCATCACCGAATCCCAACTCGCCCCGACCCGCTACGCCGAGCACTCCTATTACCATCGCATCGCCGCCATCGCCACCTGGCTCCTCTTCGGCCTCCTCGCCGGTGCCGCCGCATTGCTTCTCCTCAAGCAAAATCCCTTGGTCCGTACTCTGTCCCAGCGCATGACCGACCTACTCCGCCCATCCGACTGGTCCTGGATCCTCATTGGCGGAACCCTCTTCCCGCTCGCCTTCTACCTCATCATCCTCCACCTCACCCCATTCAGCTCGCGCGAGTGGTCCATGAAACCCACAGGCCTCCAACAGCCATTCCTCCAATACGCGTCCCTGCTCATCCTCACCATCACCCTATCCATCACCCTCGCCAATTGGCGGTTATCCCTTCGCGGCACCGCCCTCGGCCTCGCCCGCAAACACCCATGGATACCGTGGGCCGCCTCCCTCAGCGCCGCCCTGGCCATGATCCATTTCGGCAGCCTCATGCTCCTCCTGCCGAGATTCGGGATGCCCACACTCTTCGCCGGCTATGCCCTGTTAGGAATCCCGGCCCTTTGGCTCCTCACCGGCCTCCTCCTCCAATTCATCGGCCACCGCTCCCACAACCTCCGCCGCGCCACCCTCACCCGCGCCCTCATTCCCGGCTTCCTTCTCACCGCCACCGCCTTCGTCGCCACCCTCCCCCTCCATCACGCCCTCGAGCGCAAATGGATCGCCCGCGACACCCTCTTCGCCCTCAACCCCCAAGCCCCCTCCCTCTCCAACCCCGAATGGTCCGCCACCCAACAACTCCGCAAAGACCTTTCCCAAACCCTAACAAACCTATCTTCCCCAACCCCATAACACCCATTCAAGCCACCAAGAACAAATCAGCGTCCGGGCCCCTATGAACCCGAAAACAGAAATAGAACCACAAATCTCGCAGATGGACACAGATGATGAAGAGGTTATGTAAGACCTTTTCAAAACCTGTTTGATGAATGCCTCAATCTGAGAAATCTGAGTAATCGGTGGTCGAATTCTTAAGAGCTACCCCTGCAACTTCGGATTTCGGGATGAACCCTGTCGCCCCATCCACCGCCATTTCCGCCGGCGCTTCAGATCCATTCACCGCTTCGGCAGCCCCTCGCTAACTCCACACTCAGTTCTCACAGGAAAGCTGGCAAAATCCCCGGAAAAAACCAGATCCAGGAGCTTTCCACCACACGCTCGGTCTCAAAATGCCCACCCCATTCCTTTCTCGATCCGCATCTCTGGAACCGATGCCCCTATCCAATACGAAAAGCCACCTAACAACTCCACCCGCTCATGCGGTAGGTGGAAGCAGGTCCTGGTGGGCGGCTTCGAGGCACTCCTCGAGTTCGCGGATCCAATCTGCGTCTTCGCCGCGGGACGTGCGGACACCACGGATCAAGCTGAGGTTGCGGGCGGTGGTTTCGGGCTCGAAGGCTTCCCGGACCAGTGCGAGGGCGGTGCCACAGGCGTCCTCGGCGGCAGGTCGATCGTCGGCCAGCACGGCGAGCTCCATCAGGGTGGCGTGATCCCAGTAGTCACCGTTGGATTTGGCACGCATTGCCGCGGCATATCGCACCACGGGCATGAGCTCCGCCTTGGCCGGGTCCGGCTTGTCTTCCATCTCCATCAGGGTGAGGGCGTTGATGCCGGGGTAGGGATCGCGCCAGTCGGTTTCAAATCCGGAGCGGTAAGCCTCGATGGCACGCTTTAGCAAGCCACGCGCTTCGAGACGGCGTCCGGCCTTCACAGCCTGGTCCCAACGGTCCTTGTAAACCCGCCCTAACAGACCGTTGGTCTCGCTGCTTGGCCCGAATTTCCCGATGGTCTGCTTCAGAATGGCCTCCGCTTCCTCGGATCGACCCAGCCGGTTGAGCGCGAAGGCAAGCTGCTCCTGCACCATTCGGGTCTGTTGCAGCTCGCGCGACATCAAACCGTAGTGATCGACCATTTCCTGCCATGCCTTGACCGCGCGGTAGGAAAGAAAGAGGTCGACAACAATGCCAGCCTCCACATTGCGCATGGTTGGCATGGCGGCGGCGATCTCTCTAACGGAATCGATGCCGGATCGGCGCGCATCGGCGAGGCGGGACTTGATCTCGAGTGAATGGTGGATGCGATCTCGGAAAAGGTCGGTCTTGGAGTGGTCCACTTCAACCCTCGGCATGTCTTCGATGAGAGCGAAGAGCGGGCTGTCATCGTGCGGGTCGTCGTTGGCGGCGAGCAGGCGTTTGACGATTCCGGGAATGCATTGCTCGGCATTGGCAGGCCTGCCGGATGGATCGAGCCGGTAAGGGCTACCACGGAGAAGGGCGATGTCGAACGGGAGATTGGTGCCTTCGGCAAAAAGGATCACGGTGCTGCGCGGGCGGATGGCGTGGCGGATGCCCAGTTCGTAATAGACGTTCGGATTCGCGCCGGTGACATCGGCGACCGCGAATTCGCAGAGCATCAGGCGCTCATACATCGGCTTGTGAATGGTGCCTCCGACCTGCTCTTCATCGGCGCGAATCGGCTCGAGACCTGCCTGGGTGACGGCGGGGGCGATGATTTCCTGATAGACCGCATCGAAGTCGATGATCTTGCCGGTGGCATCCTGCTTCCGCCCGAAGGGCATGAGGACGAAGCAGAGCGGCTTGTGATGGGTGAAGGAGTGGCTCATCGACGATCGGATTTTTGTTAGGTCAATTCTCAGGGAGCAAGGACGGCAGCCTGGATCTCGGGATCTCCATAGAATGGACCGGTGCCGGAGCCGCCGGTGGTGAAGGTGGTCAGGAGTTGGAGGCGGCCGTTCTGAATGAGGAATGCGGGATTTCCACTGTCTCCGGAGATGAGGTTTCGCCAATAGGTCTTCGGGATTTCCGGATCATTTCCGAGAACGACCCGGCGACCGGAAACTTTGCCAACACGATGGATGGAGGCGGTCATGGTCTGATCGGTAACAATGACAGCGCGTTTGTAGGTGGCTGCGGATGCATTGACCATCGGGTAATGGGCCACACCGGGCGGAAGCGGCTGGTCGAGATCGGCGATGGCGATATCACCGAGATTGGAAAGTCCCCTGATGTTTCGGAGAACACGGAGGTGCACATTTCCCGAGCGGTCATGAAAAACAACGGAAACATCGGCGGGCCGGATGAAATGTCCTGCCATGACCACACGGGTGCGGGAGACGGCGGTGACGGTGCGTTTGTCGTTCCACGAGACGCCGGTGAAGTCGAAGTTGGATGTCCAGTTGTTGCTCCATTGGGCGGGACCGATGGCGTTGTAACTGCGGAAAACGGTACCTTTTTGCGGTCTTGAGGGCAGGAATCCGAGGTCGGAAGGGTTGTTTCCGGAAACACCGCAACCGATGACGAGGAGCATGGGAAGTAGGAGAAGAAGGCGAATCATGACGAATGTACGGTTATTGGATCTTGAGTGGAGCAGCGGCTGTTAGAGCCTCGGGGATGTCGGAAGGGGTGGTATCGAAATCAAGATCACGCAGCCAATCGCGGGTTCGGTCGAGCTGGGCGGCCGCGCCATCGATTTCATGGGAAAGGGCCCCGGCATCGCGGCTGGCGAGGTGATCGGCGCGGAAAAGTTGGACGAGTTCGGCGATGCGTTGCTGCTCGGACCGGGTGAGGGCAAGGCGCTGCTCCGCATCGTGGCGCTTTTCCAACCGGGACTTGAGCGGGCCGAGGCGTGACTGGATGGATTCCGCCAGACCGGCTCCGGGCGGTAGCTTTGCGAGTTCGGATTCCAGGGTGGCGATCTGCTTTTCGAGATCGGCGGGGTTCTCCGTTTCAACAAAGCGCTCGAGGAATTCGCCGGTGTGAAGGAGCCGGAGGTAGGTCCATGCGAGGTTGGAGAGGCGCTCGTTGCGCTGTTGGACGAGGGATTTGTCGAGCCGGTGGTCGCGATTGAATTCCTCCTGAAGCGATTCGATCTCGCGTGTTAGATCGGAGTAGCGCTTCTGTGCATTCTTGCCGAGGGCATCGTAAATCTGGCGGCGGCGGAAGAGGAAATCGCGGAGCTTGGCAGAGGCATCATCTGCCTTCCGGGCATCGAGAGTGCGGCGAAACCAGGGCGAATCCGGCAGATAGATCCAGCCGAGGGCGTAGGCGGCGGCACCGACGATGCCTCCGATCAGGCTCAGCGACGCCACACCGGCACCAAGCGTGAGCAATGCGAGCCACGCATGGTGCGGGCTTTTGGCGAAGGCTTTGAGTTTCTCGATGCCGGACATGGGTGATGCGTCTTTACTCGACGGTGAACCATTGGACTTCGACGCGGCGGTTGAGGTCGGGGTTCTTCCCGGCGGGTTCCTCCCAACCGCGGCCGATGACTTCGAGGCGGTCCGCGGTGATGGTGGGATATTTTTCGATCAACCGGCGCTTCACTTCCTCGGCGCGCTGGTTGGAAAGTTCGAGGGCTTTGAGCGCCATGCTGCGGAGGAGGGATTCGCCTCCGCTTTTGCGGAAACTTTCCTTCTGCATGTCGTCCACGTGGCCGCGGAGAAGGATCATTGAGCCGGGGGAGACTCCTAACAGGTGATTCACGTTGGCGAGGAACTCGTGGTTCTCGGGCTTCGCCATGTCGAGGTCCGCGCTGTTAGGAAGGAAATAGAAACGGATGTCGCGGGTGAGGAGCGGATCCTGCTCGATGGGGGCCTGGTCGGTGGATTTGATCGGCTTGATCGAGGCGACCTGTGAGTTGAGGTTCCCGGCGGCGGCGATGGCTTCGAGGGGTTTGATGTCCGCGAAGAATGAGGCGGAGACTGGAGAGGGCTGGAGCTCTGCGCCGTATGAGAGGTTTGCGGTTTGGAAAACGGAGGCGAAGGATCCGGCCTCATCGATGGCCCCGCGGAAGAACGAGAGGTTCTCCGGAAGGTTGGAGAGGTGGACTTTGGAGAGCTCCTCGCGTGTGTCCTCAATGGTCCAATCGTAGGCCTTGAAGGCGTTGGTGATGGTTTGGAGGTGCGGCTCGGAATTGGAGCGGATGAGGTCGTTGTGAAGAAGCATGCCCTCGACAATCCATTGGACGATGGCTGGGCTGGACTCGGCGAAGGCCTTGTTGAAGACGAGGATGTCGGCGATCACAAGGAGGTTGCGGTTGTCCACGAGCTGCCGCGCGGCACCTTTGGAGGCGTTGACGACTTCGGTGGTTTTGGGTGCCCAGGTGACGCAGCCGTCGAGCTGCTTTCCGCCGCTTGTTAGATCGGCGAGAAAGGCATCGCCGGCTTCGAACGCGTCTTCGAGGAAGACCAGATTGACGGCTTGCGGGTCGCGGGTTTCCTCGGGTCCATCAAGGCGTTTAACCGGCAAACCGGCTTCTTGGGCGAGGTAGCGGATGAAGAACTCGGCTTCGCTGAACGGGGCGGTGGCGATGGTTTTTCCCATCAGGTCGTTCACACGTTTGATGTCCTTGCGGACGATGATGCCATCGGCACCACGGGACCATGCGATCTGCGCGGGGACGACGCACTGCCACTGACGACCGTAGTTGGAGAGGACATCGACAGTGGTGGCGGTGGCGGCGAATTTGCCATCCTGGAGATCAGCCCAGGAGTCCTCATCGCTGAGGGTGATCTTAAGCTTGAATCCGTGGTTGCGGGTGAACCATGAATCTTCGTTAGGTTCAAGGCCACCGTTGGCGACGATGAGTCCGGCGTATCCGGCATACTCGGAAAGATTGATGACGATGGTGTTGTCCTGCGGTGTGTAAGGTCGCGGGGAAGGCAGTTTTTCCGCCTTGCCCGGCGCGATGAAATCGAAGTCGCCGAGGGCGGCGGAAGTTGTGTTGGAAGGTGTGGTCTCGGCGGATTTTGGAGTGGGTGGAGTATCCTTTTTGCCGCTCATGCGGATGACGGCGAATCCGGCGAGCAGCAGGACGACGAGGGTGAAGATGACTTTTCCGAGTTTGGTCATGGCGGTGGGCAGAGTGGCAGAGGAGTGGGCCGGGTGACGATGGGAAAATCGGTTGAATTATGGAGTGCGATGGTTCCACGCGACAAGCTCGTCATAGCACACGCCGGTGCCTCCGAAAAGGTCCAGCGCGCTGCCAACGGTGACATCGACGCGACCGTTGCTGGCGGACTCGACCAGGAGGACGTCTTCCATGGTGGCGGCGCCGCCTGCATAGGTGATCGGGGATTTCCCCCATGAGCCGAGGTGGGCGACGAGGTCGGCGTCGATGCCACGGCAAAGGCCTTCGACATCGGCGGCATGGATGAGGAATTCATCGCAGTGCGGAGCGAGGCGGTCGAGAGTAGCGTGGGTGACTTCGATTTCCGTTAGGGTTTGCCAACGGTTCATCGCAACGGTCCAACCGGTGCTGGTACGGCGGCAGGAGAGGTCGATGACGATGCGCTGGCGGCCGACGGCGGCGACGAGGGCGTCGAGGATTTCCGGGAGAAATCGGCCAGTGGGATCGAAAAGCGTGGAAGTGACGATGATATGGCTGGCACCGGCGTCGATCCATTCCGCGGCGTTGGAGGGGTTGATGCCACCACCGATTTGGAGACCGCCGGGCCAAGTGGCGAGGGCTTCGCGGGCGGCTGCGGTGTTTCCAGGGCCGAGCTGAATGACGTGGCCACCGGTGAGGGAGTCGTCGCGAAAGCGTTCGGCAAACCATCCAGCGGGGCGGTCCGAGATGAAATTCTCCTTGGGGCCTTCGCCCTCATCGCGCAAGGTGCCGCCGACGATTTGCTTCACCACGCCTTGGTGGAGATCGATGCAGGGACGGAATTTCGTCATGACCGGAGCACCCTGCCGCGCTATTGTGAATCCGCCAAGCCGAATGAAAACCCTGTCGATCTGTCTCTTGCCTTGGATGTTGTTGGTTTCCTGCGGGGAGAAATCCTCCGAGGAAGATGCACCCGCGGTGGTGTATGAACGCAAGGACGGGATGGTGAAATTGCCGGGTGGCAGCTATCAGATGGGCTCGGATGGGTATTTCACGACGCCGTACGGGCCGAAGGAGTTTCCGGAGGAGGCACCGCTGCGGCAGGTATCGGTGAAGGGTTTTTGGATCGATGAAACGGAGGTCACGAACGATCAGTTCGCGGCGTTCGTGGAGGAGACCGGGTATGTGACCTTCGCTGAGCGGGAAGCGAAGCCGGAGGATTTTCCGTTAGAGGCACGGGCGAGCCTGCCGCAGGGAAAATTTCGCCAGGGGGCGATCTTTTTCTCGGCGCCAAAGACTTTCGAGGGAGACCCGAACGACGAGGGTGCGTATTTGAAATGGTGGCGCTGGGATCCTTCGGCAAACTGGCGGCAACCGGGCGGCGAAGGATCATCGATCAAAGGAAAGGGCGACCATCCGGTGGTATGCATCGACCACGAGGATGCGCTGGCGTATGCGAAATGGGCCGGCAAGCGGTTACCGACCGAAGCAGAGTGGGAATATGCGGCTCGTGGCGGACTCCACGCGAAGATGTATACTTGGGGTGATGAGTTGCAACCAGGTGGCAAATGGATGGCAAACACGTTTCAGGGAGAGTTCCCGGCAGGGGATTCAGGTGCGGATGGATTCAAGGGCAGCGCACCTGTTAGATCGTATGCACCGAACGGATTCGGGCTATATGACATGGCGGGCAACGCGTGGGAGCTTTGCCAGGACTTCTACGATCCGGAGTATCCAGGATGCTGCGAGACCAGCAATCCGCAGGGACCGAAGCGATCAGTGAACCGGCACACCGGACAAGCGGACGGCCCGGCGCACCATGTGACGAAGGGCGGCTCGTTTCTCTGCCACATTTCCTACTGCATGCGCTACCGGCCGGCGGCAAGACACTCGCAGGAAGAGGGATCACCCTCGGCGCACACCGGCTTCCGATGCGTGAGGGATATCGATCCCTAACCATCCAAAATCGTTAGATCCTGCGGCGGCGAAATACGAGGGTGAAGGAACCCAGGACCGCGAGCAATGGCACGGTTGGTTCGGGGATGGCCACGAGATAGGTGGAACCGGTGGCGACCCAGAATTTCTGTCCGTTGATGAAGGTGGCGTATTGTGTGCCGGTCAGTCCGAGATAGGAGAGCTCGCCTGCGGACAAGGTTTCAGTGACATTGCTGAACATGCCGGATGTAGGGCCGTCGATTATCTTGTAGAAGGTGGCACCGGAGGTCAGGAAGGAACTCCCCTGCCCTGCTCCAAGCTCGACGAAAGAGGTATCATTGAGCGTGACGGCGAGGTTGGTGTCCGAGAGATCCAGGCTGTTGCTGAGACCGAGTTGGTCAAAGGCGGACTCGCTGTCGATGGTAAAAGAGAGGGTCGATCCTGCGACCGTGGTGATGTTTCCGTTGATGACGAGCGAGCGACTCCCGGTGGTCCCGGCGAGAATGGTTCCGTTTGCTCCGAGAGTGACATCACCGTGGATCACACCATCACCGCCGATTGCTGCGGCGGTGGCGCCATTTCCGATGATCACATCGCTGGCGAGTGAACCGTTGATGATGAGCCGTCCTTCCGTCACAACAGTGTCGCCGGTGTAAGTGCTATCACCTGTTAGAACTTGGGTTCCAAGTCCGGTTTTCGTGATCGCCATGGTTCCGGTGCCGTCCTGGATCACACCGCCATAGGTGAAGGAATCGGTGCCGACGGTGGATTCGCCGAAGGTCAGATTACTGACGGTTGCGGCGGCATTGTTGGTTACGACGCCGCCGGTGCCGATGAGACCGCGAATTCCTTCGCTGGTGCCGTTGAAGTCGAAGATTCCAGCCGATTGAGAGACATCGGTCTGTGTATAAATCTGATCATTTCCGCTACCGCCGAGGCGGGCGGTGCCACCGGAGATGGTCAGACCAACCGCGTAGGACCGTCCGATGGCGTGAACGGTGGCTGACGATGCCTTGGCCAACACGAGAGTGCCGGACGAAACGGACGCACGGCCGCTGTTGTTATCAGCAGTTCCGGCGAGGGTCTGGGTCCCGGTGCCTGCCATGTGGAGGGTGGTATCGTTCTGGATGATGCCGTTGTAGGTCGCAGTGCCTGAGGTCGATACGGTGAGAACGCCACCGCCATTGACCGCACCGCCGGCACCGAAAAGCGATGCGGCGCTTGCATTGAGGGAGTTGAGGTCAAGATTTCCACCTGCGATTTCCACGCTGGAGGCGCTTGGCAGTGCACCGGAAACACCAAGCCGGACGGTACCGAGTGCGATCCTCGTAAGGCCGGAGTAGTTGTTCGTTGTGTTGTTGAGGAGCAGGACGCCTCCATCCTCTTTGCGGAGGTTGCCACCACCGGTGATCTGACCGTTGATGGTCTGGGTGGTGCCACCCCAAACATAGAAGGTTCCCTCTTTTCCGGCGTTGAGAGTGAAATTCCGGTCTGCGCCGTGGTTGAGGGAGGTGCCGTTGGCGACTTGCAGGCTGGCCCTGCCGCTTCCGTTGGCAAGTGAAGTCTCCACCACGCCATCGAACACGACATCATTTCCAAGATTTCCCATCGCGGCATCCGAAGCGAAGCGCAGGCGGCCATTTCGGATGACCCAGTTTCCTGTGAAATCGTTGGTTCCGTTCATGATGTCCCAATGCACACCACCGCCGGTGGCAGTGGCGTGGGCATAGGTCAACGTGCCGGAGCCGATGATGCGGCCACTCCAAGTCGCATTGCTGTAGCCGCCGAAGGTTCCGGAGACGAGGTTGTTGTTGGTGACGGTTAGATTTCCCCCGGAGCCGAGATTCATCACCACGTTGGTGTCGCCAGCGGATCCCGTGGTCACGGCACCGGTCGTGTCGGTGCGGCCGTTGATGTTGAAAACCGTTCCGCCCCAGAAGACGTTGTATGCGGCATCCGGAAGGACGTTGTCCGCATCAAGGCGAAGCGTGGAAGATTCGCGGACATGGGTATAACCCGTGTAGGACTGCGGAGCGGCGAGCGCTACAATCCGGCCCGAACCGGCGGCTGAAACGAGGTTGCCCGTCCAGCTGTTAGAGCCCGCCAGAACCAGGGTTCCGCCATCGGTGTGCACCACGTTTCCTGCGCCGGTGATCGCACCTTGAACGGTGAAAGTGACACCGCCGTAAGCCCTGAAAATCCGGTCTCCGCCACCGCTGAGCACAATGTCGCGGGACGAGGGCAGGGTGCGGTTGCTTGTGGCAACGAGACCTCCCCCGGCGAGGATGATGTCATTGGCGGTGTTGCCGAAAGAACCGTTATCGATGAAATTCACAACGCCGGAATGGATGGTGACATTCCCTGTGAAGGTGTTGGCGCTGCTGCCTAGCGTCAGGTTTCCTCCAACGCCTCCACCAGTGAACGAGGTGTTTCCATTTGCACGAAGCGCCAGCGGGCCGCTACCGGAAATGATCTGATTGAAATTGGCGTTGAGACCCGAGCCCATTCCCGAGTTGTCGAGGGTTGCGCCACCCGCACCGATCGTAATGCCACGGTTGGCGGACAAGCTGACTGTGGAACCTCCCGTGATCCGAAGGCCGCCACCGGCAATGGTGATCTGGTCCGCGACAGCGGAGCCGGGGGCGTTGCCAAGACGAGTGTCGGAGTCAATGGAGAGCGTGCCGCCGGTGATCGATGTCTTGCCCGAGAAGGTGTTTGATCCAGATAGAGTCGTGATGCCGCCACCGGACTGGGTGAGTGTTCCGGTTCCGGAAATCGCGTTCGCAAGGGTGAAATCGTTGGAACGGTTCAGGACGAGGGAAGCATTGTTAACGACGGTGCCGGTTCCGAGGTTACCACTGGTTCCACCGTTTCCAATACGCAGTGATCCAGCGGAAATGGTGGTGACGCCTGAGAAGGTGTTCTCACCGGTTAGAACGACCTGGCTGTTCTGGTTGATGGTCAGCCCGCCGCTGCCGGACTTGACGCCCGTGAGGGTGAGCGTGTGCCCGTTGTTTCCCCAAACATTGAGAGTGTTTCCATTGTTGTAGAGATTGGCACTGGTGATGACGAGATTGCCGGAAACCGGGTTGAATTCGACAGCCGATGTGTTGAGCGAGAGCTCGGCGAGCGAAATGGTCTGCGTGGCCGTGCTGTTGTTCTCGATTTTTCCAAACAGATCGACCGCATTTCCCGTCAGCGTGAATGCCCCGGCACCCGAGTCGAACAGAAAGCTACGGAAGTCATCCCACGCGGTGTAGTTGTTATTCGATGTGAGACGGGTGCTTCCCGCAAAATTGAGATCAATTCCGGAACCCACAGGCGGGGAACCATCCGGGGACCAGTTGGTACCATCACTCCAGTTGTCGGTGGTTCCGCCACCATCCCAAGTGGTGCCCGCATGGAGCTGAAAACAGATCAGAGGGGAGAGGCCAATCAGGCGGGCCAGCGCATTCATCGGTTTCATGAGGCAGACAAGAGTTCGAGAGAATCTACAAATAGCCGGTATGCTCAGTTGACGGCTTGGGTGAAACGGTGCGTTCCTGAGCAAAAACCTTCGAGGGTTCGGATGGTTACGTAAAAATGATTGAACAAAATGGGCCGGACGTCAAGACGCCCGGCCCGGTGATTTTCAAGGATCGAGCCCTGTCACTCCTTGATATCGAAGGAGGCATACTCGCCATCCTTGCGGCGGTAGACAATGGTCAGGCAGCCGCGGCGGGCGCTCTTGTAGAGCACGAAGGGCCGATCCGAGAGCTCCAACTGCATGATGGCATCTTCCTTATACATCGTCCGAACGGAGTAGTTGTCCGGGTGGATGATGTAAGGTTCCGGATCGTGCTCGGATTCCTCGGGATGATCGAGTGCTGTGTCATTGAAGTAGCGCTCCTCGAAGGTCCGGATGGATTCATTCCGATGCGGGCGGTTCTTCTTCAGGAGGCGCGTCTTGTGTTTGCGCATCCGACGGGCGATTTTCTCGCTTGTTTCATCCAGTGCGGCATACATGTCTTTTCCCTCGGTGTGCGCTTCAATCGTGATGTGGTTGGCGCAGAAAAGAATGATCTCGGCGATGTGCCGGTTTTTCTGAACGTCGAGGATGACCTTGGCTTCGATGATGCGCGGGTAGTCCAAATGAAGACCTTCAATCTTCTTGATGGCGTGTTGGCGCAGGGCATCGGTCACTTGTTCGTGCCGCACCGTGACGGTGACCGGCAGGTTGACGTTGGCAGTTTGCATGATGTTTTAGGTTCAGGTTTACAGGTGAAGGATGAATGGAACTTCCCGCTTCATCCGGTATCACCATGAACCAAACCTCGGGGAATTACCACGCCGATCTTGAAAAAATACCCGCATGAATTTGCGCGGCGACGCAGCCTGTTTCAGCGTGGACGGGTGAGGTCTTCGAAGTCGTCGCCACCGTCCTTCGGCGGGGCGGGCTGAGCTTCGGCAAGGGCGGCCTCGTAGAGTTCTTTGAAGTTGTCCAAGGGCTGAGCACCGGTTCCGCTGATGACCAAATCAACCCATCGAAACCCTTCGGAGCTTTTCTTGAACACGCCTGCAAGAGCTGCGGATGGAGCCGTCGAAATCATCGCATCAGCAAGGCCGATGCTCAATTCACCCCGCAATTTCTGATCGGCGGCAAGGTGGATTTCACCGCGCACGGCCATCCGGCCTTTGCTCTCAAAGGCGATTTCGGTGATGCTCACACTGCTGATGTCGCGGCGGATCACAGCCACGGCTTCGTTCTCAAAAACCGGAAGCTCAAACCAATCATCCTCGAGCGCGCGGGAAATCGCGAGCAGCGCCGGAATCCCCGCAAACTCGATCCGTGACGCCAATCCGGAGCGAACGGAAAGCACCAACTTCGCGGCAGAATCCCCCCCGGTGGTAAATGTCAGGTAATTCGAATCAGCAATTTCCCTGGAATCGATCCGACCCGAAAAAATCCGACCGAGATCGGCACCCACCACCGTGGCAATCGGAAATCCTTCAAGCCGTGCGTTGAGCGTGGATGGTTCCTCCGGCATGTAGGGATTTACCATACCGGAAAGCTCGAAATAACCCAATTCATCGGTCTCACCAAACAAGCGGATGCCGATCACGTCGGTGATCTGGCCGCGAAACTCCATCCGCGCGCGATCTAGGCGAAATGCCGGCCAATTGGCGATCTTGAGTTCACCACGATTGAGGCGAAGCTCCGGACGCCCCGCAACATTTCTCGGATAAAATGATGCCTCAGTGCCCAGCAACCTCACGGCGGGCTTGGTTCTTTCCCCTAACCACATGTTGAGCTTCGCGACTCCGAGACGATTGAAATCCACCGGAATCTTGCCGTCTGGAAGGGCTTGGGCCACCAGGTCAGCACCACTTTGTGGACCCGCAAGGTGCAATTCACCCTCTCTGGCAAGCACTTCATCGCCCGTCCACGCGTTGCCCAGAAAGCTTGCAACGGCCACGTCGGCCGAAACTCCGCGGAGGGTGACGGACTTCAACGCGTTTCCCGCAGGCCAAGTGAACGATGCCGTCTCCGCGTTCGCACCCACCGGATTGACCCGAAATTGTTGGAGTTCCACCTTCGCTCCAGTGGAGGATGTGACCTTCGCAATGATACCATTCCGATAAGGCGCGCTGTTGGCATAAACAAAAACGGAGACAGCAGCGACCGCGATCACCAACAACAGAACCAGCACCGAAACAATCTGAACCACACGCATCCGGCGCTGACGCACCGCCTTCTCTTTCTGCGGCTGCTGCGACCTCCGCTTGCGTTTCCGCACCTTCACAGCCTGTGTCCCATCTTCGCGAATGACCAGTTCTCCATCCGTTGCAGGATCTCCGGAGGACCTCGTCTTCAGGCGCTCCATCATTTCGTCGATCGAATACTTCTCGGGTTCGCTTTCGCCTGCGGACATGTTAGATAATTGAGTGGCGTGTGAATTCCTCCATCTGGTCGTTCATCAGCGATCGCTGTATGGGCGACCGGTCGGGTCCAAAAGACGGACATGAACGAGAAACACGACGGCGGTTGAAATGTTCTGTTGGGCTTTCGATTGGAACAAACGACCAACTCCCGGAATGTCACCCAAAATCGGAGTCTTGTCCTCAACGTTCTGTATTTTATCCTCAAGCAATCCACCGATCACCATCGTCGCGTTGTCGGCAATGGTCACGCTGGTTTGCACCTTCTGAACGCTGAAAATCGGCATTCGAATTGCGTTCGATGTCAATTCGACGACTGCGGTCTGGCCGAAAATCTGACCGATTCCCACCGGTGCCTGCGCAAGAATAGGACTACCCAGATTGATGAACCCGTCGAATTCCGTAATGATGGGATTAAGCGTGATATCGATAAACTGCCGCTTCTCATCCGCCGTCGGAAGAACGTTGAGGACGATGCCGACATCGCGTTTAACGAAAGCCGTCGGGTTTGCCGGGGTAACCGGGCTGAACGAGGGAGCTCCGCCCAAACCCTCGACATCACCCACGGAGTTCGGCAACTCAGGCGGATCATACTCCGAAGGATAGGTGAATTCGCGAATGATGTTCACCGAAGCCTCCTGGCCGCTGCGGGTCACCGTGGAAGGATTCGCCATCAAGTCGACGCCCTTTTGCTGGTCAAGCGCCCGCATCAGCATTTGCACACCGCCGTTGTTGAGAGCGCCGTTGAACCAAAGCGCACCCGGCGCACGAGCCTGCGATGGCCGACTTCCGCTACTGCCAATCGCAAGCAACGCATCAATCGAATCTGTAGAGATGGCCCCTTCTCCCGAACGGTTTCCTGCCGTGATCGGACGCCGCTCCAAGGCACCCAACGGCAGCGGGACATCGCCCAAATCTCCGCCATTCCCCGTGGTACCACCCGTTAGATTGAGAACATCCGCACCGGGAATCCAGCTGTCACCCGCAAACCCGAACTGATCGAGAAGCCAATCAAAGCCGAGCTCTTCCAAGCGCTTCTCCTGCACCTTGATCATGGTCACACTCACCGCAACCATCACCGGCTCGGTCTGCGCGACGGCCTCGATCATCTGGCGGATCACGTCGTGATTCGCCTCGGTATTCGTGAATCGCAAGGTGCTCGTCGCAGGGTTGAATGTAGCGCTCGCTCCATCAGGAAACGACATGCCTTGATCACGAAGCACCTCTTCCGCCCCGCGGCGAACCGCCAGCAGTCCGCCGCCGCCCGCCGCTGGCTCCGCAAACGGATCGGCAGCCGCATCGTTGCCCGCACCCGCATTCCCATTTCCAAGACTATCGAGGAAATCCGGCGGAACCCGATAGTTGCGTGAAACCAAGGTGCTGTTGTCTGCACCCATCGGACGGATCACCACCGCGAAATCATCCGTGGAGATCGTGGTCCTCGTCATCTCCCCGAGATACTTGAGAATCGTGCTCAACGGGACATTCGTTAGACGAAGATCAAACCGCAGATTGCGGATTTCATTCCCCCGCTCAGAGTCTTTCCCGCCGATATCAAGGTTGAAATTGACACCCTTTCTCGAGGGATCGAGCTCGGTGTTATCAAACTCCACCGAGCGCACCCGCAACAGCTCGATCGCCTCTTCGATCGAAGCCTGATCCAGATTGATCGAAGGAAAAATGATCCGGTCGAGCTTGCGGGAAACCGGGATGAAATCCGTATCGATAGCGACACCGGTATCCGGCCCCATCGGCACATCCACCTGACCGCTGGACAAAGACAACTCCCACTCCTTGTCCACCTTCTCCAACATTTCCGCCCGCGTGTGATCGTAGGCCGCCCCTGCGTAACGCGACTTCTCCGCCGCCACCCGCTCCATCCCGCGCCGCGCCGCCTGATTGAACGGGTCAATCTGCAACACCTCCTGATAACGCGTCTTCGCCTCGTCAAATTTTCCTAACTGATAGGCACCCTCCGCCGTGTAAAGCAACCGGCGCACCCGATCGACATTCGCGGCATGCTCCGCATCCAACGCCGGATTCGTGCGAATCGGATCATCCAACTGGTTGCGGAAAGTCACCGCGCCATGGTGATCCGGAGCCACTCCAGGAGAAAGCACCTGATCCATCAGCGCCTTCGCTCCAGGGACATCACCCTTGCGGGAAAGAAATCGCGACTGCTCGATCGTCGCCTGCACATAGCGCTCCGTCGCCGCATCGCGCAGCGGGCCGGTCAACGGTGCGTCCGGCAACAAATCCCGCGCACCGGAAAACGCCACCATCGCCTGGTCATACCGCTGTGCCTCATAAGCCTCATCGCCTTTGCGGAGCAGCTCACGCGCTTCTTCAACACCCGCATTCCTGCGGGCAAGCTCGCGTTGCGCCAACTCGGAAAGCCCCGGAGGCTCCTCGGCTACCAGCGGCGCAACGAGACCGGCACACGCCAAAAGCGCGGCACGGCCATGAAGGAAACTTGGGCGTTTTGCGAAATCCATACGAAGGTTTCCGCGGTTTATAGAGAGCCACCGCCCGGAGGGTAAGCGCAAAATCCGGGAATTTTCATCCCACCTCAACGCCGGTTCACCCACCCAAACTCAAGCTGCACCTCGCGATGCGGCGCCTTCTTCCCCTTCACCAACGGAAGCTTGCGGCGCGCCCGGTCCCAAACCACGTGGAGTTTCTTCAGCAACACAGATTTACTGTTCATGCGATGACTGTTTGCAAGAACAGCCCGCAGAGTCAAGCGGAGTTTTCCCACCTGCCTCAACCACCCCCGCCCTCTTCACCGGCGGCACCGGATCCTCGCCCCAGCGGCCCCATGGATGACACCTCAAAATCCGCCAAATCCCCAGCAAACTCCCACGAAACGGCCCATGCATCTCCACCGCTTGCAGAAAGTAATTCGAACACGTCGGATGAAATCGACACCCCGCCGCCGGCCCCGCCAACGCCTTCATCACCGGATTGAGAAACCGCTGGTAAAAGCGGATCCCCCACCGGATCAACGTCGTTAAACCCCGCCGGATCACGGCGATTTCCTCGGCTCGTCCTTCGGAAACAACCCCAACCGCCTCACCTGCCGCAACCAATCCGCCTCCAACTCCGCAAAATCCGCTTCCGCCGCCCCCTGGCGCGCAATCACCACCAAATACCGCTTTAAATCCACAAAACCCGGCGCATGCGTCTGCACCAACGCCCGCAACCGCCGCCGGATCAACACCCGGTCATGTGCCTTCTTCGCCGACCGCCGACTCGTGATGAAACCCGTCCGGATCGAAGCCAGATCAGCGTCCGCCAACGTGCTCACAATCACAAAACGACCGGCCTTCGATTGGCCGGTCTTGCGAACGCGATCAAAAATCTCGCGCTGATTGATGCTCGATGCCCGTGGAAGTCGCATGACCGCTCAATGGCTGATAGCTGCAATAGCTGCCCGAACGCGCACCCCGCAATCGGGAACGGATCAGGAATTGTGCTGGTTGCTGTGCCGCTTGTATTGCAGCTCGGCACCCTTCGGCAAAAGCCGCTTGCGACCCTTGCGACGACGGCGATTGATGATGCCGCGACCCGATTTCGTGGCCATACGGGCACGGAAACCGTGCTGGTTCTTGCGGGTACGCTTGGAAGGTTGGAAAGTGCGGAAGCTCATGGCTGGGACCTCGGTTGCTGATTTGGAAATAACCTCCCAGACGGCTGGGCGGGCGCGCAGACTAGGAGGATCGCCCCACTTGTCAACCCGCCAGATACATGAACTCGCAGTTTTTTCCAAAATCCCGCCCTCCACCGAAAATTTCGTGTCCCCCGGCCCGGAATCTGCCATGCTCACTCCCATGGAAGCTGTGGCCACCTCCTCCTCAACCGACCTCAGGGACGAAGACATCCCGCGCGTCGAACCCGCCACCCTCGAAGACCTGCCCGAGCTCACCGAACTCGTCATGGAACTCTTCGCCCGCTCCGGCGATTTCTCACCCGACCGCGACGTACAGGAACGCGGCCTGCAACTCATCCTCGAACAACCCAACCGCGGCCGCATCTTCGTCCTCCGCAACAACCACCAGATCTTCGGCATGGTGAACCTCCTCTTCACCATCTCCACCGCCTGCGGTGGATTCGTCGTCCTCATGGAAGACGTCGTCGTCCACCCGGACCACCGCGGCCAAGGCTACGGCACCCGCCTCCTCGAACACGTCCTCGATTTCGCAAAACAGAAAAACTTCAAGCGCATCACCCTCCTCACCGACAAGATCAGCGCCGAATCACAGAACTTCTTCCGCAAACACGGCTTCGAATACTCCAACATGATCCCCATGCGGAAAATCCTCAACGCCTGATCCGCTGGCCCGGACCACCCCGCTTCCCCCGCTTGAAATTCCTTCGTCTGGCGGCTTGACACACCCGCCGATTCATCCAATCTCCCCGCCCCGCCGCGTCGGAAACGTGTCGGCAGCCACCTACCTCCATGAAAAAGGACCTCCATCCGAAATACAATCCGGTCATCTTCGTTGACATGACCACCGGCACCCGCTTCATCACCCGCTCCACGAAATCCTCCGACAAAAAGGAAGTCATCGACGGTGTTGAACACAGCGTCGTCTCCGTCGGCGTCTCCTCCGCTTCCCATCCGTTCTTCACCGGCCAGAAGCAGTTCGTCGATACCGAAGGCCGCATCGACAAGTTCCAAAAACGCTTCGGCGCCGTGCGCCGCGTCGGCAAACCGAAAGCCGAATAAGGGACCCAGCTCTCCCGCTTTTCTCCAAACGCCCCTCCGCCCCGCGCGGTCGGGCGTTTTGTGTTTCTGCGTTTCTCGTGTTTCTCGTTCCCCGCTTGATTCCCGCCCGCCCTTCAAACACCTTCCGCCCGTGCTCGCCAAACGCATCATCCCTTGCCTCGACGTGACCGGCGGTCGCGTGGTCAAGGG
>SXGQ01548156.1_pt1 | contig 24025 bp, 21 predicted proteins | sample 3178371 | NCBI WGS metagenome assembly SXGQ01 (sample SAMN11356859, study PRJNA531348) | freshwater metagenome | isolation source: freshwater sample F1-20 | place: China: Fuxian Lake, Yuxi | collected 2017-12-25 | reverse complement strand
CGCCTGATCGAGCACCGCTCGCGCGGTCGTGAGCAGCTCGACCTCTCGCGCGCACGCGTCGCAGGTGGCGAGATGCGTGCGCACCGCCTCGGCCTGCGCGCCATCGAGCCCCCCGGCTCGGAAGGCCGGCAGTGCCTCCTGCATCATCACGTCCTCACATGCATGCATCGGTCACTCGCTCCTTGATCGTCTTCAGCGCGTTGTGGTAGTGCACCCGGCAGGCACCGGCCGAACTCCCCACCATCTGCGCGATCTCGTCGTACGGTAATCCTTCGGTCACTCGGAGGGTGAACACCTCGCGCTGCATGGGGGTCAGCCCCTGCATCGCCCTCCGCACCTGCTGCATTCGCTCATCGCCCACCATGCCATCCAGCGCATCGAAGGACACCACCAGGTGATCCTCCTGCAACTCGACGTCATCGCGACGCCGTCGCTCACTTCGTCGATGGTCCAGCACCAACCGCTTCGCGATCGTGAAGAGCCACGTACGGAAGAGACTGTCCGACCGGAAGGTCTCGATCGCCTGAAACGCCCGGACGAAGGTGTCCTGCACCAGCTCCTCCGTTCGCTCCCGCTCCCCCAGACTCACCACGAACCGCGCGACGGACTGGGCGTGTCGCTCGACCAACGTCGTCGCCGCCCGTTGATCCCCCGACAACCACCGGGTGATCAGCGCCGCATCCGTCGTCTCCGAGGTCGTGCCGATCGAATCACCCATGGTCCCGCCAGATTTGACGCCGGTGGTCGCCCGACGTTAAGACTCCCTCGTGACCCGCCCTGAGATCATCGCCCACCGCGGGGCCTCCCGCGATGCCGCGGAGAATACCCTCCTGGCCTTCCGCCGGGCAGTGGAGTTAGGGGCCGACGCCTGCGAGCTCGACGTCCACCGCACCGCGGATGGGGTGATCGTGGTCCACCACGATCCCACGCTAGCCGATGGGACCCCCATCGCTGCGCTCACGGCGGCTGCGGTCGCCTCGCAGTCGGTGCGCGGGGAGCCCATCCCCAGGCTCGAGGCGGTGTTCGAGGCGGTCGGGGATCGGTTGCGCGTCTATTGTGAGCTCAAGGGCGCTGGGACCGCCGAGGGGACCCTCGGAGTCATCGCCCGTCAGCCCCGCCGGGAGCGGCTCCCCTTCGATGCCGCGAGGGACCTCGATCTCGGCCGTGCTGCGGTGCATGCCTTCGACCATCGGCAGGTGCAGCGGGCCGCCCAACTGGACCCGGCGATCCCGCGTGGCGTGTTGGAGGCGAGCTACCCGATCGATCAGACCATCTCCGCGCGGTCAGTGGATGCCCGTGATTGTTGGCGACAGGTCGACCACATCGACGAGGCCTTCGTCCGCGCGGCCCACGCCGAGGGGCGACGTGTGATCGCCTGGACGGTCAACAGCGCCGCCGCGATGCAGCGCCTCGCCGCTGTGGGCGTGGACGCACTCTGCACGGATGACGTCGCCCTGGCCCGGTCCCTGTTCCCTGCCCCCTGATCCCCGACCGCTCCACCCTCCCCATCCCGTCGCCTGCGCCTCGGTGGCGGAGCAGGTCTTCGTCCGTGGACAGGCCTCGTGGCGACGAGCCGAACGCACGAGCGCCCCGACTCGTCTGAGTCGGGGCGCTCCACGTTGCGACCAGGTGGTGCGACTTACGACGCGGCCGAGGTCGGGTAGACGGAGACCTTGTAGCGGCTCTTCGACTTGTGCTCGAACTTCACGACGCCCTCGATGAGCGCGTAGATCGTGTAGTCGGTGCCGAGCCCGACATTGTTGCCGGGGTGCCACTTGGTGCCGCACTGACGGACGATGATGTTGCCGGCGATCACCTTCTCGCCGCCGAACTTCTTGATCCCGCGGTACTGCGGGTTCGAGTCACGTCCGTTGCGGGAGGAACCTACGCCTTTCTTATGTGCCATTGGGAGTCTCGCTCTCGGTCAGCCGAGGGTGATGTCGCGGATCCGGACCTCGGTGAACCCCTGCCGATGGCCCTGCTTCTTCGCGTAGTTCTTGCGACGCTTGAACTTGAAGACGACGATCTTCTCACCGAGGCCGTGCTTGACGATCTCGGCGGAGACCGACGCGCCCTTGAGGGTGGGGACGCCGACCTTGACGTTAGCGCCGTCGGAGCCGAGGAGGACCTCGTTGAACTCGACGGTGGCGCCCGCCTCACCCGGGAGGGTGGGGAGTCGGAGCGTGGTGCCCTTCTCAGCACGGAACTGCTTCCCGCCGGAGCGGAAGATGGCGTACGACATGGGGATACCTAGGGTCTGAATTGGTCCGAGCCTTGGAAAATAGGGGGGAATCGAGACTCGGTCAAGTCCTTGGAGGACAAGCCCCTACGCCACCGCGTACTGACTCGTGATGTCCCGCCCCGCTCCCTTCACCACAAGCTTGAACTCGTCCGGTTTGAGGAGGGGGTCGTCCCGCATCTCGACGGAGAAGCCCACCCCCTTCTCCAGGCGCTTCACCAGCTCCTTCTCCTGCTGCAGCACATAAAAGGCCACATCGGGCGGGAACTTGATGACGATCGGGTCCCGCCGCCCATCGCTGGCCAGCCGCCGGACCGCCCGCTCCATCCGCCGGACGATCGTCTCGGCCGTGAAGACGCGCCCCGTCCCCTGACAGGTCGGGCAGGGCTCGGTCATCGCATGGAAGTGACTCTGCCGCACCCGCTGGCGGGTCATCTCGATCAACCCGAGGTCGCTGACCGCGTACGCCTTGGTCCGCGCCCGGTCGCGACCCAGGTGGGTCCGGAGCTCCTGGAGGACACGATCTCGGTTGGCCTTGGTCTCCATGTCGATGAAGTCGCAGACCACGATCCCACCCACGTCGCGGAGCCGGAGCTGTCGCGCGATCTCCTTGGCCGCCTCCATATTCGTCTTGGTGACGGTCTTCTCCGGGTCCTTCTTCCCGGTGAAGCGCCCCGAGTTCACGTCGATCGAGACCAGCGCCTCGGTCGGTTCGATGATCAGGTACCCCCCGCTCGGGAGGTCGCAGCGCCGCTTGAAGAGGTCGCGGATCTCGGTCTCCACCCCTTCCGTGTCGAAGAGCGGGACCTTGTCCTCATACAGCTGCACGCGATCGATGAGCTCGGGGGCGATCCCCCTCAGATACTCGACGATCTCGTTGTAGACCTGCTTCGAGTCGACGGTGAGCCGGTCGACCTTGGTCGAGAAGAGGTCGCGGATGATCCCGCGGGTGAGCGAGGTCTCCCGATGCAGGAGCTTCGGCGGACTCCCGACGAACTTCTGCTTCTTGTTGATCTTGTCCCACTGCCCGATCAGGGTCTGGAGCTCGCGGGTGAAGGTCTCCTGCGTGACGTCCTCGCCGACGGTGCGCACGATCACCCCGCCCTTGTCCTTCGGGAGGACCGACTGGACCTGCTCCCGGAGTCGCTGCCGCTCCGCCCGCACCCCGATCTTCCGGCTGACCCCGACGCGCGAGGCGAAGGGCATGTAGACGAGGAAACGACCGGCGAGGGAGACCTGCGCCGTGACCCGGGGGCCCTTGGTGGAGATCGGTTCCTTGGAGACCTGGACGATGAGGGGCTGCCCGCGCTTCAGCACGTCCTCGATCTTCGGCGGATCCTTCCGACGGCGGCGGCCGCCCCGCCCACGTCCCCCCTTCTTCTTCGGCTCCGCCGCGGATTCCCCGGCGGCCTCGGCCTCCGCGGCGTCGGCGGCGTCCTCGCCCCCCGACTCCTCGTCGTCCCCCTCATCATCATCGTCGTCGTCCCCGCCCTCGTCATAGACGAGATCGGAGTTATGGAGGAAGGCGGCCTTCTCGGTGCCGATGTTCACGAAGGCGGCCTGGATCCCCGGCAGCACCGCCTCGACCTTCCCGAGATAGATGTCCCCGACCATCCGCTTGTTCTCCGGACGGTCGACCTGCAGTTCAACGAGCTGTTCGTCCTCGAGGATGGCGACACGGATCTCGCGTTGTGTCGCGCTGATCAGGATCTCGCGCTTCATGGGTACCTGGAGCTGATGAGCCCCCGGCCCGGCACCGGATCGACCATGGAGCGGCCGCTCGATCGTGCCCCGCGGCCTCGCCCCAGAGGGCGTCCGCGGCGATCGAGAGCTGTCGGCGCTGCATGCGATCCATCATCAGGTGTGTCGGGTCCGGAAGAAGCCGAGGCCCGAGGCCCCGGCAGACCAAGCCCCTCGACGTTCGCCGAGGGGCGCCATAGACGTGCCTATATGGGTAGTGCCCGTCTGTCAGATTGACAACCCTTTCAGGAGGTGCCGGGCGATGACCATCCGCTGGATCTCGCTCGTCCCCTCCCCGATCTCCCCGATCTTGGCATCCCGCATCATCCGCTCCACGGGATAGTCCTTGGTGTAGCCGTATCCGCCGTGGAGTTGGACGGCGGTGATCGTCGCCTTGGTGGCGAGCTCGGAGGCGAAGAGCTTCGCCATCGAGGCCTCCTTCCCATAGGGAAGACCGTGCTGGGCGAGCCAGGCCGCATGGTAGGTCAGGTGATGTGCCGCCTGGAGCTGGGTGGCGAGATCGGAAAGCTGGAAGTGCACCCCCTGGAACTCGGCGATCGGCCGACCGAACTGCTTCCGCTCCGAGGTGTAGGCGAGCGCCTGCTCGAACGCCCCACGCGCGAGCCCCAAGGAGAGCGCCGCGATCCCGATGCGCCCGGCGTCGAGGGTCTTCATGAAGTTGATGAACCCCCGCCCTTCCTCCCCGAGGCGATTCTCGACGGGCACCTCGACATCCTCGAAGATCAGCTCGCGGGTGTCGGAGGCGCGCCACCCGAGCTTGTCCTCCTTCTTCCCCGCTCGGAATCCCTTCATGGGCGTGAAGGCGGGATCGTGCCCGATCCCGAGATCGCGAATCTTCTCGAGGTCGCAGCTCTCCTTGGTGAGGATGAAGCTCGAGATCCCCTTGGTCCCCTTGCTGGGGTCGGTGACCGCGGTGACGACGAAGACCTCACCGACCCCGGCGTGCGTGATGAACCGCTTGCTCCCATTCAGGAGGTAGTGATCCCCCTTCCGCACCGCCGTGGTCTTGGTGCCGCCGGCATCGGAACCAGCCCCTGGCTCGGTCAGCCCGAAGCCGCCGAGGACGCGGCCACTCGAGAGACTCGGGAGGAAGCGCGCCTGCTGCTCCGCGCTTCCGAAGTTCACGATCGGCGAGGTACCGAGGGTCGTGTGCGCGGAGATCGTGATCGAGTGCGAGGCACAGACGGCAGCCAGCTCCTCGATGGCGATCATGAAGCTGATGGTATCGAGCCCGCTCCCGCCGATCTCCTCGGACCACGGGATCCCGAGGAGCCCCAAGTCGGCCATCTTCTTGACGTTCGCCCACGGGAACTCCTGGGTCTCGTCAAAGTGACGGGCGACGGGGGCGACCTCATCACGCGCGAAGGCGCGCACCATCTCACGCGTGGCGTGGTGATGCTCTTCGAAATAGAGCGAGGCGTCGGTCATCGGTCAGCGCGGGACGGGGAGGTTGCTGCGTGCCGCCGGCTTGATGATCGTCTTGAGGGAGACCCCGTCGAGCTTCTCGAGCGGCCGCACCCCGGCGACCTCAGCGAGGGTCGGTCCGATATCGACGACGCGGATGTTCTCCATTCGACGCCCCGAGACGAAGGGTGACCCCCAGAAGATGATCGGGACCCGCGCGTCGTAGTCGTGGGGGGTGCCATGGGTCGCAGCCCCGGCGTTGCCCCGATAGCTGGTCGGCGTCAGGGTGACGGTGACGAGGACCTCACCACCCGGTCGGTAGTTGTGCAACCACCGGCGCCCGATGTTGTCCTTAACGGTGTCGGTCGTTGCGAGACGGTCGATGACATCCGCGCGCATCACCCCCTTCACGCGGCGTGCCGCCTTGGCAAAGGCCTCGGCGATGCCAGGGAGGGCCCGCGCTCCATGCGGCGGGAGCGTCGACCGATCGACGCTGAGCACATCCCCATCGAAGCTGAACGCCTCGGCGGGGAGCTTCGCCTGCGCGACGCGCTTCTCCAGCACGCCCATCGCCGGATCGAAGTCATCCATCATGACCCGCATCGCCTTGCGGTTGTCGTCGAACGTCGACCGCGTCTCCGGGATCGGGGCCACCCCGTGATCCGAGGTCAGCGCGAGGACGATCCGATCCGCGCCACGAAGGGCGACGAGACTATCGAGGAAGCTCCCGAGGAAGCGATCCAGGCGCAGGACATGATCGTGCACCTCCCGGCTGTCCGGCCCCCAGCGATGTCCGACCCCATCCATCGTCGAGAGGGAGACGGCGAGGACGTCGGTTTGCGGACCGGCGCCGAGCCCGAGAGCTTGAACGCCGCGCCAGGCGAAATCGAGCGTCAGCTCATCCATGTACGGGAAGCTCATGATGAGGTTGTTCGCCCGCATCGCATCCTGCGGCAGCACGTGGGGGAAGAAGACCTCCTGGCTCCGCATCTCCCCCAGCGTAGAATCGGGCTCGGGATATTCGTACTCCGGCAAGAGGAGCGACCAGCTCTTCCCGGCATACCGACCCGCCACCCGCTCCTCGGCATTGAACGCCGAGACCCAGCGGGGGAGCGTGTCGGCGTAGTACGTGCTCGTCACGAACCGCCCACTCGCCGGAGCGTACCAGTACACGGGATGCTTTCCTCGACCGACCGGGAGGATCGCGCCGCGATCCTTCCGAGAGACGGAGAGCACCTGCGTGCGCGCATCCTCGGTCGTCAGCCAATCAACGAGGGTCGTCCCACGGAATCGGAATGGCGAGGCCCCGATGCCATCCGATCCGACGAGGGGCGCCGCGCTCGTATTGACCCCGGCTGAATTGGTCGCGATTCCCGTCGAGTAGGGGAAGCGCCCTGAGAGGGTCGACGCATGGCCGGGCGCGGTCTCAGTATTGGCGTGATCCTGGAACCCATTCCGGAAGAAGGCCCCTTCGTCCACCAGTCGACGGAGCCCTCCGGTGAGCTGCGAGTGCCAGCGCTCGAGGTACTCCGGGCGCAGCTGGTCGATCGTCACGAGGACGACGAGGGCGGGCTTGGGGCGATCCCCATCGACGCGACGTGGCGATTGTGCATCGAGGGCGGAGAGGGCCCCGATGAGCAGGACGGGTAGCTCACGAAGCGCGAGCAGGAGGCGACTGGTCATATACCTGGAAAATACCCCGCGTCAGCGCGGGAGGTGGAGTTGCCGCATGTAACGGCTGGTGCCACGTTTCCCCCCGCGCCTCCACCACCCTCACGAGCTCCCCCATGCCCCGCCGCCTCCGCGCCGCCCTGCTCACCCTCGGGTCCCTCTGCCCTGCCCTCCTGGCCGGCCGTCCGGTGGCGGCCCAGGTGCTCTTCCGGAACACCGCCCCGGTGGCCATCACGCTGACGACGAACCTACGGGACATCGTCCGCGAGCGCGATTCGACCGCCCTCCGGTGGTTCGGGGCGGAGATGGCGTGGAGTGACGAGGGGGCCAACGCGAAGCCCCGGGCGTTGCCGGTCGAACTCCGGGCGCGGGGCCACTTCCGCCGTCAGGCGCGCAACTGTGCCTTCCCGCCGCTCTTCCTTCGGGCGGGCAAGGAGGCACGCGAGGGGACGATCCTCCAGGGGAATCCGCGCCTGAAGGTCGTCACCCCGTGCCGACCGAATGCGCCCGAGTACCAGCAGTACATCCTGCTCGAGTACATGATGTACAAGACGTACGCCATCCTGCATCCGATCCACCATCGTGCGCGCCTTGCGACCATCACGTACAAGGACTCGACCGATCGCGTGAAGCCGATCACTGTGACCGCCTTCCTGCTGGAGACGGAAGAAGAGGTCGCCGACCAGCACAAACTCACCGCACTCGACCAGACCGGGGCGCTCTTCGCGGACTTCGAACCCGGCTCCCTCAATCGCGTCTCGCTCTGGGAGTTCTACATCGGGAACACCGATTGGTCGGTGGCGGCGCTGCACAACATCGAGCTTTTCCGCAATGAGGCGGGGACCTACTACCCCGTCGCCTATGACTTCGACTGGTCGGGCGCCGTCAATGCGCGCTATGCCTTCCCCAACCCGATGTTGGGGATCAAAACCGTGCGCCAGCGGCTCCATCGCGGTCCCTGTCGCTCCGCCACCGAGTGGGCGCCGACGATCGCCCACTACAAAGAGAAGCGTGCGGCGATCGATTCCCTCTGGGCGGCGAGCGTCCCCGGGCTCGAGGACAAGCGGCGCGACGACACCAAGGCCTTCCTCGACGAGCTCTGGCCTATCCTCGACGACCCGAAGAAGTTCGACCGCGCCGTCGTGAAGGAGTGTCAGCCGCAGGGGAACTGATCCGCGTCCCCAGGCAGTTGTCGCACCCGGAACAGCGCGGGCGCGCCGCCGGGTCGCCGAAGTAGCGGAGGACGAAGGCGCGTCGGCACTGATCGGTGTAGGCGTAGCGCTGCATCTGCTCGAGCTTCTTCATCTCGGCGAAGTGCCGCCGCTCGAGCGCGGCCCAGTCGATCCCCCAGGCGTCGATCGGCGTCTGGGGATTCGCCAGCGTGATCCCCTCGCCGAGACGTCGCCAGACCACCATCTGGCGCGATTGCAGCGCCTCGAGCTGCGCGAAGGCCCCAGGCGCCCCGCCGATTCCCGGCGGCACCACATCGAGATTCGCGACGATTCCCTGATGCAGGCGATCCTTCGCCCGCCGCCAGAGTGAGCGGAGGAGTGCGAGCGCCATCCCATCGGCGACGGGATCGAGCTCGGCCTTGATCCGTTCCGGCGTCGCCAGGAGACGCACAGAGGCGTGCGTGCGCGAGGGATCGGCGACGGCGAGCGCGCCGGCCGTGCCGAGAATCTGCAGTGATGACTGGACCTGACGATCACTCACCTTGGTCTGCTTGGTGGTGGCGGTCGCGGCGATCCGGGCGGCGTCCTCGCTCACGAGCCCATCAGACTCGGCGAGCTTGCGACAGGCCGTGTACACCGCGGTGACCACCGCACGGCCGGGAATCGCCGAGTCGATAAAGAACTCGTGGGTGAAGCGATCGGGATAACTGTGCAGGAGGATCGCCGTCGCCGGAGCCCGATCACGTCCCCCGCGCCCGGCCTCCTGGTAGTACGCCTCCAACGTCCCCGGCATCGCGTAATGCACGACGAGTCGCACGTTCGGCTTGTCGATCCCCATCCCGAAGGCGTTCGTCGCGACGATGACCTTCGCCCGCTCGGTCATGAAGGCGTCTTGGACATCGGCGCGCGTCGCGTCGTCGAGCCCGGCGTGATAGCCGACCGTCGGGATCCTGGCGCGCGTCAGCAGCTGCGCGATCCGCTCGACGGTGCGGCGCGTGGAGGCATAGACGATCGTGACCCCGTCCCCCTTCTGCTGCCGGACCAGGTCGATCAACGTCGCATCCTTGGCGGCATCGTTCTTCGTGGCCACCACATGATACGTGAGGTTCACCCGGTCGAAGCCCGAGATGATGACGCGGGGATCGACGAGCCCGAGCTGCGTGACGATATCGTTGCGGACCTCGGGGGTCGCCGTCGCGGTGAGGGCGACGGTCGGGGGATTTCCCAATTGCTCGCGCACCTGCCTGACCCGCAGATAGCTCGGCCGGAAATCGTGCCCCCACTCGCTGATGCAGTGTGCCTCATCCACGGCGAGGAGGGTGACGCCCACCGCCCGGAGCTTCGGCGCGAGGGTCCCGAGGTCGAAGCGCTCAGGCGCGAGATAGAGGAGACGAATCTCCCCCGTCTGCACCCGCGCCATGCGCGCGGAGATCTCCGAGGAGGACAGGGTGCTGTTGAGATAGGTCGCCGGGAGCCCGCGAGCCACGAGGGCCTCGACCTGATCCTTCATCTGGGAGATCAGCGGCGAGATCACGACGGTCAGGCCGCCGAGGGCGAGCGCGGGGACCTGGAAGCAGAGCGACTTCCCGCCCCCGGTCGGGAGGACGACGAGCGTATCCCGCCTCTCGAGGACGGAGGCCACCGCCTCAGTCTGCCCGGGACGGAAATCGGGATAGCCGAAGCGCTCCGCCAGGAGGCGACGGGCATCGTCGAGGGTGGGCGCGGAGCGCGTCATGAGCGAAGGCTGGAGGCGATGGCCGATGCCGGCGGCATCACCCTAACGCGAGCTGGATCAGACGGCGCGGGCGAAGTGACCGCGGGTGAACCCCTCACCCAGGAGGACACGGACGCGGCGCTGGGGGCGCGCCCCTGAGGCGATGGCGTCGAGCTCGGCGCGATAGCCGGTGACGATCGCTCCCACATCATCCGTCGGGAGATTCAAGAGGAGGCGGAACCCATGGATCCCCTGCTCCCAGAGGCGCGGGAGGAACTCGGTGCCATCGATCGGACGGGAGTGCAGGAGCCGGTTGCGGCAGGCGTAGTCAGTGGCCACCGGGAAGACGTACCCCGCCGGATCGGTGAGTCGCGTGTCGGTATGCTGCTTGGTGCAGAGATCGCGGCAGTGCGTCGGGGTGCGATCGAAGGCCGCGCTCAACACACAGTGTTCGAGCGTCATCCCCTCCGGGCGCCCGAAGACGACGACATCGAACCGATCGCCCTGCCACGGGGCCACGAGCTCGCCGATCTCCTCGGTGGTGAGCTCGATCGACGGGGTGATCCGCGAGGCCCCAAGCTCGAGGAGCTCGGCCGCGGTGTGCGCATTGAAGCAGTTGACCGCGTAGTCCGCGGCGACGTCACGCCCGGCACTCCCAAGCTCGTGCACGAGGCCGACGTGCCCCGAGAGGATCGGGGTCCCGAGCGCGAGCCATTTGTCGAGCTTCTTGCGATCGGCCGGGCGGACGATGGTGGACAGCCGCAGACGGAAGCGTTTCCCTGCCGCTGCGATACGCTCGACGAGTGCCGAGACGGCGCTCACCGCCGGGAAGGGATGCCGCAGGAAGGGATCGAAGACGATCTCATCGGCACCGGCGGCCAAGGCCGCATCGGCATCCTCGATCCGCCAGACCTCGGCGATGAGCTGTGCCGATGCCGCGGCTGGCACCGCCTCGCGCGGCGCATCCGCGTGCGTCGGTGACACCGGCACGGCACGCACGACCTCCTCGACCAATAGGCGGCGCGTCTCGAGCGCACTCTCGCGCGCCCAATCCCGCTGCACCATCAGCTCATCGACGGCGGCCTGCCGCACGCGGTTCACCTCACTCACCGGGAGGAAGAGCCCCGCGCCGAGCCCGGCCGCATCGAGATCCCCGAGCGCGAACGGCGTCTCCCCAAGACGCCCGAACTGCTCGCGCAGTTGCGCGACATCGAGCGCACGGGACGTCGCCGGTGCGAGGGCGACCTCGCTTCGCACGACCACCTCGCTCTCCGCGGTCGAGACGATCGCCTTGAGTGGGGACCCCGCCGAGCCGTAGCACCGGACGTCGAGCCGCGTCCGCCGCTTGAGTGGCTCACGCCCGACCTGCGCGAAGCTCGCGCGCGCCCGCTCGAGGAGCGCCGCGTGCGAGCTCCGCACCACACGCCATCCGATCGGCACCCGCTGCCGCGCGGTGACCGCCTGCCGCCAGACCCCCGGCTGGTGCGCGAGGGTGCGCACCGCCCCGGCGGCGAACCCCATGCTCTCGAGGTGCCCACCGGCTGGCGGCTCGAACCCGAGCCCATCCCCCGCCTCGATCGGCGCAGCGACCTCAATCATCACCTCACCGTCGGCACTCCCGATGACCACGCCGAGTTCGACCCCGCGGTTGTCTGGCTGGGTGCGCGTGATGTAGTGCCGCCCCTCACGCCCCCCGTACATCCCGCCGGTGAAACCCCGCGAGAAGATCTGCACGAGCGGCTGGACCTCCTCCACCGTCGGCGGGGTGAAGATCCCCTGTTGGATGTCCTTCAAGAATTGGCGGTACCCACGTGTCACCGTCGCGACGAACTCCGGCTTCTTCTTGCGTCCTTCGATCTTGAGGCACCCCACGCCGGCCTCGACGATCGCCGGCAGATGCTCCCAGGCCCCGAGGTCGCGCGCCGAGATGAGATAGCCCCGGTCGAGCTCCGCGCCGGTCGCCGCATCGTTCAGGAGGTAGTCCTTGCGGCACGACTGCGCGCACGAGCCGCGGTTCGCGGATCGCTCGGAGATCATCCCCGACATGTAACACTGCCCCGAATACGAGATGCAGAGCGCGCCATGGATGAAGGTCTCGAGCCCGAGCCCCGGCACCGCCTCGCGGATCGTCCGGATGTCCTCGAGGGTGTTCTCGCGCGCGAGCACCACGCGATCGATCCCGAGCCGCGCCATCACCCGCGCACCGGAGGCATCGTGCACCGTCATCTGCGTCGAGCCGTGGACCTCGAAGGTCGGATAGGCGCGCTGGATGGCGCGGATCAACCCGACGTCCTGCACGATCGCCGCATCGATCCCGCGGTCGATGCACTCGCCGAGGTACAGGAGCGCCTCGGCGAGTTCGGCCGGCTTGATCAACACATTGAGCGTGAGGTAGATCCGCGCCCCGCGCTCGTGCGCGATCAGGCAGGCCTGCTCGAGCTCGTCGAGGGTGAGCTGCGCCCCGTCGTCGCGTGCGTTGAAGCGCGAAGCCCCGCAGTAGACCGCATCGGCCCCGTTCGCGACGGCGGCGCGGACGGCCTCGAGGGTGCCGGCGGGGGCGAGGAGCTCAGGGAGACGGGATGCAGCCATCCCGGAAAGCTATCCGCGTGAGGCCAGCAATTCTCGGAGCTGGTCCAGATGGCGCTCCTCATGGCGCGCCACGAAGAGGGCGAACTGCCACCCGTCGAGTGGCCCGAACATCGGGTGCGTCGCCTGCACGATGGTGAGTCGAAGACCCGTCCGCTCGAGGAGGGTGAGGAGCTCGGCTCGTCCCTTCTGCCAGCGCGTGCGCTCCTCCGCGAGATCGAGCCCGCGGGGGGGACGGATTCCCTCGGGGGCCTCGACCTTGCGTGAGCGATCCCGAATCGGGAATCGATCCATCGACTCGAGGAGCCGGTCGGGCGAGGGCCCTGGTGGGATCGTCGCCATCCGTGGGAGCGCCGCGACCCCCTGCTCGATCCCGCGGGTTACCCAGTGCTGGACCTTGGAGAGGTGCCAGATGATCTGCACGGGGCTCCACTGCCCCTCAGGTGCGACATCCATCGCTGAGGCCGGCAAGGTGTCGAGGATCGCATCGCAGTCGGCCATCACGCGCGCGAGCTCCCCGGCGATGAGGGTCACGCGGGGATCCTTCGGGAGGGTGAACATCAGGGCTCCACGGTCAGGGACGGCGCTCGCAGACCACCGGGATCCCAGGGGCTGGACGAAGGGTGACGGCGGCCTGCAGACGCACCGCGGACGCCGGGATGGTGAGACGGAAGCGCCAGCGACGCACCAGCGCGGCGATCACGAGGATCCCCTCGGTCCAGGCGAACTGCTCACCGATGCAGACGCGCGTCCCCCCCCCGAACGGGAAATAGGCATGCCGATGGTTCGGCTCGGCGCGGGGGGCGAGCCAGCGGTCGGGATCGAACCGGAGGGGCTCGGTCCACCACCGGGGGTCGCGCTGCGTCACCCAGGGGCTCACGAGGACCTGCGCGCCGACGGGGACCTCTTGCCCGCCGAGGACGATCGGCTCGATCACCTCGCGCGAAGTGGCATAGGCCGGGGGCCGGAGCCGCATCGCCTCGCTGAAGACCGCCCGCGTATACGGGAGATTCGGGAGATCGGCCATCGTGATCGGACGATCCCCACAGGCGTCGCGCACCTCCGCGGCGAGCCGCGCGTCGATCGTGGGATGCTGCGCGAGGAACCACCAGGTCCACGCCAGCGCGTTCGCGGTGGTCTCGTGCCCCGCGAGGATCAGGGTCATGACCTCGTCGCGAAGCTGGATGTCGGTCATCCCTGACCCATCCCCCTCAGCATCTCGCGCCGCCATCAACATCGAGAGGAGGTCCCCCTGATCGCGCCCGGAGCGGCGATGATCCTCGATGATCGCGTAGATCGCGGCGTCGAGCGCCGGCACGGCCTGCTTCGCCCGCCGCATCCGCGGGATCGGGAGCTCGTAGAGCCGCTCGCCGAAGAGGATCAGCCAGATGGAGAAGGAGTCGAGGACCGCGGTGAGCGCCTTCCCGAGTTCGGCGGCCCGGCCCAGAAGATCCACCCCGAAGAGGGTGCGCCCGACGATATCGAGGGTGAGATGATGCATCGCCCGGGCGAGATCGAGCACCTGCCCATCGGTCCACGACGCGGCCGCTGCCTCGGTGCGGGCGACCATCTCCTCCGCATAGCGCGCGATGCGCTCGCGATGGAAGGCGGGCTGCGCGAGCCGGCGCTGCCGCAGATGGAACTCCCCCTCGCTGGTCAGGAGCCCGTTGCCGAGCACGAAGCGGGTACGCTGGAGGCCGAGCCCCTTGCGAAGGCTCCGCGGGTGTCCCGTGAGGACCTCCCGCGCGAGATCGGGGTGCGAGGCGAGGAGGATCGTCCGCCCGACGACCGTCTTCGCGACCGCGAGGTCGGGATCGGTCGCCGCCATCAGCTCGACCGATCGCAACAGGTTGCCGCGGCTCCGCACCAGATGCTCCCCGGGGAACCGGTTGCGGACCGTGTAGCGAAGGCGCTCCGCGCTCATCGGGGGCACCGCATCAGTCGAGGTCGGTGCGCGTGACCGTCGGGATCGCCATCACGAACTCCGCGCCGAAGGCGCGGGATGGCGTGTGGAACCCCGGGGGGACGCCCCCCGCGAGGATCCGCATCGCGGCGCGCACCGCCGCCTGTGCCGTGAGGAGGTAGCCCGTCGGCGCCTCGAGGGTCGCCCGCGCCGTCCGACCCTGCGCGTCACGGACCTCTCCGTACACATAGCTCCGCGTGCGCCGCAGCGCCTCTGGGCTCGGTCCCGCCGGCATCGCACGCACCCGCGCCCTCGCGCGGCGCTTCATGAACTCGGTGCGGAGGAGTGGGGCGAGCCAGCGCGAGAGCCGCATCGCGCGGATGGCGGCCGGCGAGCTCGCCATATAGGTGATGATATCGGGGATCCCGGTGCTGTGATACGCCGTGGAGACATCCCCCCAGGGGATCGAGACGCAGAGCCGTGTCTTCCCGCCGAGCGGGAGCTGCCGGGTGCGCCACGCCGGCGGGACGGGGACGATCTTCCCCCCCGTGCGGATCGCGCCCGGGAGGCCAAGCCCTTCGACGACGGTGAGGGCGGTGCCATGCGAGGGGCCGGTGCCGCCGGAGAAGGCGAGCTCGAGGTGCGTCGCGGAGGGGAGCCGCTGATGGAGATGGGCCGCAAGGCAGTCGGTGGGGACCACATCGAAGCCGACCCCTGGCACCATCGTGATCCCCTTCGCCTTGGCCTGCGCGTCGAGCGCGGCGACCCGTTCGAAGACGGCGATCTCCCCCGTGATATCGAGGTACGACGCGCCGCGCCGGAGACAGGCGGCGGTCATCGCCTGCACCGTGTGGGCGAAGGGGCCCGCGCAGTGGAGCACCACCGTGACGCCGTCGAGCGCCGCATCGAGCGCCGCGGCATCCTCGAGCACGACGGGACGCGCCTCGCACCCCACCGACTCGGCGAGCGCGTGCACGGCCGACGCGGTGCGCCCGGAGAGGATCGGTCGCAAGCCGAGGCGGAGCGCCTCATCGACGATCAGTCGGCCGGTGTAGCCGGTGGCACCATAGATCAGGAGCGACATGGGAGCACGAAGGGACCGAGGTGAGACCCGGCGTGCTGCCAGGCGGCGCGGAGGGCCATCGCCAAGGTGGCGCGGGTCTCCTCCGGATAGACGATCGCATCGATATAGCCACGCGCGCCGGCGTAGCGCGCATCGAGCTGGTGCTCGTAGTCGGCACGCATCTCCTCGACCGCACCCTGCAGCGCCGCACTGGGCTCGATACCCGCCTGTTTGGCCTTCGCGAGCGCGGGGCCGTGCACGGCAGCGACCGCCGCCTCCCCTTCCATCACCGCCATACGCCCGGTGGGCCAGGAGAAGATGAAGTCGGGATCGAACCCCTGCCCCGCCATCGCGTAGTAGCCGGCACCCGAGGCGTGATTGATCGTGAGGACGAGCTTGGGCACCGAGGCCGTCGCCATCGCCTCGACCCAGCGCGCCCCGGCACGGATGATCCCCTCCTGCTCCGCCTCCTTCCCGACCATGAAGCCGGAGACATCCTGCAGGAAGAGCAACGGGATCCCCTGCCGATCGCACCGATCGATGAAGAAGGCGACCTTCTCCGCGCTCTCGGGATAGATGATCCCCCCGAAGCGTGGGGGTTCCCCTGCGCGCCCCTTGATCAGCCCGCGCGCGTTGGCGATCACCCCGACGGGGATCCCCTCGATCCGCGCGTCGGCGCAGAGGAGCTCCTTCGCGAGGTTCGGCTGGAACTCATCGAGGGAATCGGCATCGACGAGCGCGCGCAGCACGGCGTGGAGGTCGTACGACATCCGATGATCGTTCGGGAGGAGATCGTAGAGCCCATCGGCATCGGCCGCGGCCTGTGCTGCCGCATCATGCGGCGCGAGGCGGGGCGGCGGGGCGAGCCGCGCCACGAGCTCTCGCATCTTCACCAAGCACGCCGCGTCATCCTCACAGGCGTAGTGCGCGACCCCGCTCACCTCGGTGTGCATCGTCGCCCCACCTAACGTCTCGGCGTCGACGCTCTGCCCCGTGGCCCCCTTCACGAGGTTCGGGCCGCCGAGTCCCATGAAGGAGCTCCCCTTCACCATGAGGATCACATCGCTCAGCGCCGGGAGGTACGCGCCACCGGCGATGCACTGCCCCATCACGGCGGCGAGCTGCGGCACACGGAGAGAGCGCCGCATCAGCGAGTTGTAATAGAAGATGCGCGCGGCGCCGTACTGCCCCGGGAAGACCCCACCCTGATACGGGAGATTCACGCCAGCGGAGTCCACGAGGTAGAGGATCGGGATCCGGCACCGCATCGCGCACTCCTGCGCGCGGAGGATCTTAGGGATCGTCTCGGGCCACCAGGAGCCCGCCTTCACGGTGGCGTCGTTCGCGACGACCACGCATTCGCGGCCACGCACCTGGATCAGCCCGGTGACGACCCCGGCCGATGGGGCCTCGCCCTCATACTGGTCGTGCGCGACGAGGAGCCCGAACTCGACGAAGCGACTCCCGGGGTCCATGAGCGCGGCGATCCGCTCGCGCGCGGAGAGCTTCCCCTGGGCATGCTGCTTGGCGATCCGCTCCGGACCGCCCCCCTGTCGCAGTCGCTCTTCAAGGGCGCGCGACGCCTCGGCCATCTGCCGGAGGCGCGACGGGCCGGCCCCGCTCACGCGCCCTGCGCCTGCCGCGCCGCGAACCACGCCCGGATGTACTCGATCAGCGCGGTGGTCGGCGTCCCCGGACCGAAGAGCTTCGCGATCCCCTGCTGCTCGAGCGCGTCCATGTCCTCCTTGGGGATGATCCCACCTCCCGTGATGAGGACATCGTCACGCCCCTGCTCACGCAGGAGCTGAAGGACGCGGGGGAAGAGGGTCATGTGTGCGCCGGAGAGGATCGAGAGGCCGACGACATCGACGTCCTCCTGCACCGCGGCGGAGGCGATCATCTCGGGGGTCTGGTGGAGCCCGGTGTAGATGACCTCCATCCCGGCATCGCGCAGGGCGGCGGCGACGACCTTGGCCCCCCGGTCATGACCATCGAGACCAGGCTTGGCGACGAGCACGCGGATGGGGCGAGACATGGGGGAAAGCTACCCTGCCTTTCGCGCGACGAGCAACATCTCGGAGGAGCGCCGGTGCACGGGCGCGTCGCCGAAGCCATCGTACGCCGCGACGACGGTGAGCCCGGCGGCCTCCATCAGCGCCGCGAGCCGATCCGCGGTATAGAGCCGGATCCGATGCGACCGTCGCTCCACCTTGCGCCGGCGGGTCCAGGTGGAATCGATGGTGAGGAATCCCGAGAGGGGATCGAAGCTCCGGTCCTGCCGCACCGTCGTCCCGTCCGCGGTCTCCCAACTGTCGGTGCCGACGAAGCGGGCCATGATCCCATCGCGGCTCCCCCCCTGCCAGATGAAGGTGCCCCCCCGCTTCAGCACGCGTGCCACGCCACGGATCACCCGCGCGTCATCCGAGGGATCATCGAAGAAGCCGAAGCTCGTGAAGAGATTGACGACCGCATCGAAGCGACCGCGCCAGAGGGTCGGGAGCCGGCGCATGTCGCCGTGGTGGTAGCGGAGCGCTGGGCCGGTCGAGCCACGCCGAGTGCGGGTGGGGATGCCTGCCTCGCGCCCCGCCTGTCGGGCCACACGCAGGAGCGGGCGCGACAGGTCGAGCCCCGTCACCTGGTATCCACTGGCGGCGAGCAGCTGCGCATGTCGACCCTGTCCGCAGGCCAGATCGAGCACCTTCGCGCCCGCAGGGAGCGCCAAGAGCTCGCGCAGACGGGCGACCTGCGCCCGATCAGTCGCCGGCGTGAAGAGGGGGGAGAACTCGTTGAGGTACCCCTCGTCGAAGTAGGTCCGCCACCACGCCATGCGCGTCGCCTTAGAAGAAGACGGGCTCGCGATACGCCCCGAAGACATCCTCGAGCGCGGCGCGGATCTCATACAAGGTGCAGTAGCACCGTGCGCACTCCAAGATGGACGGCACCACATTCTCCGTCCCGCGTGCCGCCTCGCGGAGGCGATCGAGCGCCGCCGTGCACCGCGCATGGTCACGGCTCTGCCGGAGCCGCGAGAGTGCCGCCGCCTGATCCTTCGCCGCCTGCTCATCGATCTTCAAGAGCGGGATCTCGAGCGCGCGCTCCTCGGTGGTGAAGGCATTCACCCCGACGATGAGCCGACGATACTGCTCGATCTCCCACTGCTGCCGCGCCGCCGACTCGGCGATCTTCTTCTGGAACCACCCCGTCTCGAGCCCCGGCACCACCCCGCCCTGACCAGCGATCTCCTCGAAGATCCGCTCCGCCTCAGCCTCGAGCGCATCGGTGAGCTGCTCCACGTAGTACGACCCGCCGAGTGGGTCGATCACGTTCGGCACCCCGGTCTCATATGCCAACACCTGCTGCGTGCGGAGCGCGACCTCCACCGCCTGCTCCGTGGGGAGGGCGAGGGTCTCGTCCATCGAGTTGGTATGCAGCGACTGCGTGCCCCCCAAGACCGCGGCGAGCGCCTGGTAGGCGACGCGCACCACGTTGTTCATCGGCTGCTGTGCGGTGAGGGTCACCCCCGCCGTCTGCGAGTGGAAGCGCATGATCAGCGAGCGCGACGACGTCGCTCCATACCGCTCCTTCATGTGCCGTGCCCAGATCCGCCGCGCCGCACGGAGCTTCGCGATCTCTTCGAAGAAGTCGTTATGGATGTCCCAGAAGAAGGAGAGGCGCGGCGCGAAGTCATCCACATCGAGCCCACGTGCGATCCCGCGCTCCACATAGGTGAAGCCGTCGGCGAGGGTGAAGGCGAGCTCCTGTGCCGCCGTCGCCCCCGCCTCTCGGATGTGATAGCCGGAGATCGAGACGGTGTTCCACTGCGGGACCTCCTTCGCCCCGAACTCGAACATGTCGACGATCAACCGCAGCGCGGGCTCGATCGGGAAGCACCAGGCGTGCTGCGCCATGTACTCCTTGAGGATGTCGTTCTGGACCGTCCCGCGGAGCTGCGCGAGCGGGACCCCCTGCTTCTCCGCCGCGGCGAGATAGAAGCACCAGAGGATGATCGCCGGCCCGTTGATCGTCATCGAGGTGGAGACCTCGCCAAGCGGGATCCCCTCGAAGAGCTGCTCCATGTCGGCGAGCGAACTGATCGCCACCCCGCACTTCCCCACCTCCCCCTCGGACCGCGGATGGTCGGAGTCGTACCCCATCAGCGTCGGGAAGTCGAAGGCGACGGAGAGCCCCGTCGTCCCCTCCTTCAACAGGAACTTGTACCGCGCGTTCGTCTCCTTCGCCGAGCCGAAGCCGGCGAACTGCCGCATCGTCCAGAGCTTGCCGCGATACCCCGTGGGGTGGATACCACGGGTGAAGGGAAACTGCCCCGGGACCTCGAAGGCGGTTCCTGCCGACCCTTCGAGATCGAGCGCGGTGTAGAGCGGCGCGACCTCATTGGCCGAGTTGGTGTAGGCGAGGTCACGGACCTCGCCCTTCGCGAAGCGAACGCGCCACGCCTCGACCTCGGCACGGAGCCGGTCGAGTTCGTCACGCATCGCCGCGAGGGTCGGATCGACTTCGGTGGGGGTCGTCATGTCGGGCTTCCCGTGAAGGTGCCGGCGGCGACGCTCCGCGCGAGGAGCGCCTCCGCCACGGTGAAGGGGGTCACCTCGCCACGCTCGAGCGCGGGAAGCTGCGCCTCCACCCACTGCTGGATCCCCTCGTCACGCCAGAGCCGACGATGGATCCGATGTTCCACCACATCGCGCACGCGGTCCCGCAGGCGTTCGCGCCGGCGCGACTGCAAGGTGCCGCTCCGTTCAAGATAGGCGAAGTGCCGATCGAGCGCGGCGATGAACTCCGGCATCCCTTCCCCCGTCGCGCCGATCGTCCGGAGCACCGGCGGGGTCCAGCGGTCATCATCGCGAGCGGCGGCCTCGCGCGCCTGTCGCTTCGGGTTCACGGCCTTGAGATCGATCCCATGGTGCGCATCGGGGGCGGGGCCACCGCCCCCACGCAGCCCAAGCATCACCTCGATGTCGTTGCGCAGCCGGTCGGCCCCAGGACGATCGGCCTTGTTCACGACGAAGCAGTCGGCGATCTCCATCACCCCGGCCTTCAGGGTCTGGATCGCATCCCCCGACTCAGGCACCAGGATCACCGCACTCGTGTCGGCCAGTCGGGCGATGTCGAGTTCGCTCTGCCCCACCCCGACCGTCTCCACGAGGATCCGATCCATCCCGAAGGCGTCGAGCACGTCACAGACCTCGCGCGTCATCGAGGCGAGCCCGCCGAGCGAGCCGCGCGTGGCCATGGAGCGGATGAAGACGTTGGGGTGCAACGCGACGCGCTCCATGCGGACGCGATCGCCAAGGAGGGCGCCACCGGTGAAGGGCGAGGTGGGATCGACCGCGACCACCCCCACCTTCATCCCCGCCGCGAGATACGCCTCGGCGAGGAGGGTGGTCAGCGTGCTCTTCCCTGCCCCCGGCGGTCCCGTGAGTCCGATGCGACGCGCCCGCCCGAGCTTCGGGTGGATCGTCGCCGCGAGACGTTCGTGCCCCTCGCGCTGGTCCTCGATGATGCTGACCGCGCGCGCGAGCGACGCCTTCTGGCCTGCCGCGAATCCCTCGAGCACGCGCTCAAGCGTCCGCTCGATCGCTCCGCTCCCGCTCATCGCTCCCCCACCTGTGGCTCGTCATGCTCGTCGTGGATGTCCCCGACGACCTCTTCGATCAGGTCTTCTAAGGTCACCAGGCCCAGCGTCTCCCCCGCCAGCCCCTGAACGATGGCGAGGTGTCGGCGATCGCGCAGCATCCGCGTCATCACCGCATGACAGGGCTCATCGGGGGAAGCGACCGCCACGGGACGCAACTGGTGCAACGGCCCCTCCGGTCGCGCGATGACATCCCAACTGGTGAGGAGCCCCTCGATCTGATCGAGGCTCTCGCGGTAGACCGGAAGCCGACTGAACTTGGACTGCGCGACGACGCGCGCCACCGTCGCGGCATCGGCGCTCCGCTCGACCCCGACGATCTCCTCACGCGGGGTCATCGCCTCACGCACCAACCGGGTGCCGAACTCCACCACGCCACTGATGATCGCCCGCTCCCCCGCGGCGCCGACTCCTTCGACCTCACCCTCACGAAGCAGATCCTCGAGCGACTCCTGTGGCGTCGGCTCCACACGCGGGACGGGGAGGCGTCGGTCCACCAGACGGGTCGCGAGCGCCGCCCAGGGCGCGACCACCCGCTCCACCAATCGCAGCGGGGGGAGGAGCACGGCCAGCGTGCCGGCGGGCCAGCGCTTGGCGATCGCGCGCGGCACGAGTTGACCGAGGATGAGGAGCCCCAGCGCGGTGAGCAGGAGCCGACGTGAGACGCTGAATGCCCCCGCTCCGAAGCCGAGCCCGATCACCGCCCCCAAGGTGAAGACGGTCGCCGCGATTCCGGTGCCGGCGGCCACGAGCAACTGATGCGGCCGCTCGAGGTAGAGTGCCGCCGTCGCTGCGCCGGCGAGACGTTGCTCCGCCCAGTGCCGGAGCCAGATCCGGCTCACCGAGCGCAGCGCGCTCGCCGCCCCGGTCAGCAACCCGACGACGAGCACGAGCCCGATGGTGAGGACCCAGAGACTCATCCCACCTTCACCGCGGTCTCTGGGGCGAGGGGCTCGAGATAGACGCGCTCCACCCGGCGACGCACCACGCGCTCGATGACGACCCGATGGTCCGCCACCGTGAGCGACTCGCCGGCTGCCGGCACGCGCCCGAGGACCTCCATCACGAGCCCGCCGACCGTCGACACATCCTCACGCGTGAGATCCTGCCCGAGCAGCTCGGAAAGCGCCTCGAGGGTGACACCGGCCGAGAGCCAGAGCCGGCCGCCCGCACCGCGCTCGATGTCGGGGCGCTCGACGTCCCCCTCGTCCTGGATGTCCCCGATGATCAGCTCGAGGATATCCTCGAGGGTGATAAGCCCCGCCGTCCCGCCGAACTCATCGAGGACGATGGCGATGTGCCGCCGCGAGGTACGGAACTCGCGCAACTGCGCCTCGACCGTCTTGGTCGGTGGGATGTAGAGCGCGGGCCGCACCAAGGCCCGCCACCCAGAGGCGGGCTCGATGTCGTCGACGAGCGCGGCCAGCAGATCCTTGGCGTAGAGCACACCAACCGGTTCATCGAGCGAGCCATCGAAGACCACGAGGCGCGCATGCCGCGCGCTCCGCACCCGGTCGGCGACCTCCGACCAGGGCGTGTCGAGTTCGATCCCCACGATGTCGACCCGAGGGATCATGATCGCGTCGACGCGCGTATCACGGAGCGAGAAGACCCCATGGACTAGGACGCGATCCCCGCCGCCGGCCTCCGCCTCGGCCGCGACGACCTCGCGGAATCGCTCCACGGCGTCCTCGCGCTCCTCGATCGCATCATCGCGGGAGGGAGGGAGCACCGAGTGCAGCAGGCGATCGACCCAGATCCCGAACCTGACCACCGGCGCGCACACGGCCTCGATCACTGCGACGATACCGTGGACGCGGTCGAGCCCGGCCGCCCCCGCCGCATCGCCGGCCTCCCGGGCCGCCACCTCGGTCAACATGACGAGGAGGACGCCCGCCACCACGACGACCGGGATCAGGTAACGCGCCGGGACCCAGCCACTCGCCATCAGCGCCAGCGTGGTCGCGGTGCCCGCGAGGAGCTGCGCCAGGATCCGCCCGAAGGCGAGGGCCCGATGGACCGACTCGCGGCGCACGAGGCAATCGCGCACCGCCGCCGATGACGGAGGCTCCTCCTCATCGAGACTCAACAGCGCGCTGTCGGCATAGACGCTCACCGCCGCGACGGCGGCGGCGAGCCCCGCGAGCAAGACAAGCAGCACACTCATGCCCTGAGCCACCGACGCACGTAGCGCTCCTGGCGACGCCACATCGGGGAGGTCAGGCGCGCCTCACCCTCCGGATGGTCGTGGCCCAGCACATGGAGCGTGCCGTGGACCACCACGCGCACGAGCTCCTCACGCACCGGACGGCCGAAGGCCCGCGCATTCGCGCGTGCCACCTCAGGACAGATGTAGATATCGCCGATGGTGGCCCCCGCCGCATCCCGGAAGCCGAACGAGATCACATCGGTCGGCCCCCGGTGCGCGAGATGCGTCGCGTTGAGCGCAGCCATTCGACGCGAGGGCAGGAAGGTGACCGAGACCAACGCCGACCGCGCCCGTTCGGCGCGGAGCACCCCCTGGACGATCGTCGCGATGCGCGCACGCGCGAGCGAGACGCGCACCCCCTCGGACTGCACCGCGACCGTCGGGGCGCTCACGTCCCGGCGTCCTTCGCGTACGCCGAGACGATCTCGCGCACCAGGCGATGCCGGACCACGTCGACCTCGGTGAAATAGTGGAAGGCGATCCCCTCGATCCCCTGGAGGATGCGCTCCACCTGGAGCAGGCCGCTCTCCTCCCGCTTGGGAAGGTCCACCTGCGTCTTGTCCCCGGTGATCACCGCGCGCGAATTCACGCCGAGGCGCGTCAGGTCTGCGACGCGCTCGCCGCGCGGCTGCTCAGCCTGGCGCGTCCGG
>SXGQ01511285.1_pt1 | contig 24027 bp, 21 predicted proteins | sample 3178371 | NCBI WGS metagenome assembly SXGQ01 (sample SAMN11356859, study PRJNA531348) | freshwater metagenome | isolation source: freshwater sample F1-20 | place: China: Fuxian Lake, Yuxi | collected 2017-12-25 | reverse complement strand
GGTAGTGGTCGATGCGGAAGATCTGGTTCTCGTGGGCGTGCCGGATCAGCTCGGCGTTCAGCTGCTGGGCGCTCGGTAGGTCGTGTCCGAACGGCTTCTCGACCACCAGCCGCTGGAGGCAGCCGCCGTTCTCGCACTTGGTCAACAGGCCGACGTGGCTGAGGTGTTCCGCGATCTCGCCGAACTGGCTGGGGTTTGTGGCGAGGTAGAAGAGCAGATTGTTCCGGAGCTTCTCGTCGGGCGCCGACTGGATCATCTGCTTCAGGCGCTCGTAGCCCGCCGCCTCGGAGATGTCGGCCTGGCAGTAGTCGATGTTCTTGGCGAAGGCGTTCCAGACGGACTCGTCGACAGTCCGGGTCCGGGAGTACTTGCGGAGGGCCTCCAGGAGTTCGGCCCGGAAGGATTCCTGGGTCTTCTCGCGTCGCGCGAATCCGATGATTCGGTACGGGGTCGGCAGGGCCCGTTCCACCGCGAGATGGTAGAGGGCCGGGATGAGCTTCCGGGCCGTCAGGTCGCCCGAGGCGCCGAAGATCACGACCGTGCAGGGGTCGATGGTGCGGCGGGTGGAGCTGGCCCTGGAAGCCAGCAATTCGTCGAGGTGGGAGGATTCGTTCATTCGGGGGATTTCACGGATGTGTGTCCGGCATCCGAAGTTCCGGACCAGTCAGCGCTGGTGCGGATCGATCGAGGCGGGGTCGACGGTATACGGAGACTTTGGCTGGATGAAGGGAATTGGTTGGGATCGGAAGAAGGCGAGCCGGTACGCAACGAAGGCCACGAACAGCGTGGCGAGGGCGATCCCAGCGACCCGGCCCAGGCGTCGTGTCGTCTCGGAGGACAGGGGCGAGGCGAGGCGCAGCCGCGGTCCGGATTCCCCACGGATGAGGTCGCGGGTCCTTCCCAGGACCCACCCCCGGTCGAACCGCCCGGGTGCGGTGATGTCGAGCCGGAAGAAGCGGCACTCGCACCCCTGGCGGGGGCAATACCCGAGACGGAGCCGCTCCAGGCGTTCTGGCAGCCTGCGATCCGCCTCCTCGGTGTCATGGAGAGACAGGTCCCCGAGGTCGCGACCGCTCACCGAAAGACCGCAGGCCACGCAGCAGGCGGTCACCCCGGAGGCGAACAGCCTCTCGAGTTCGGCCCCACCGACCCCGGCCTCACCGAGTGCCTGGGCGAGCGAGGCATGGGCCTGGCCCAGATCCGGGATCGGGACGCGCAGATCCGGGATCGGGACGCGCAGATCCGACACCGGTTCGGCCTGCGGTTTCCCCTCACCCGGTTCCGGGCTGGGGTTGGGTCCTGCAGGGGTGGGTTCCATCGACTCGCTCCAAGGCGTCTTATCCCGGTCAGGTTCCGCCGGCAATGCTGGTTGCTGAGCGACACCGTGTCCGGATCCGTTTGCTGGGCGGGCGTCCGTGTCCGGGACCTCGTGATGGAGGGGCTTCCCCCAGGGGTCACTCCAGAATCCAACGGACGATCGCCTCCTCGTCAGGCACCTCGTTGTCGACCTTGAGCTTCGCGCCAGCACCGGCAGCGGCGTACTTCTGGATGACCAGGTCCAAAGCGGCGGGGGATTCCCCGATGACCCAGGCCGGGGCCGGTGTTGCTAGGGCGAGCATTCCGGGCAGGTCCCCGTACTTGGCGCCTCCGGGGAGGAAGTCCGGATCGCGGAAATCGAGGAGGTTTCCGAAGCGAAAACCACGCGGCTCGATCACGGCCTTGGTGACCTGATCGCGGCACAGGGCCCGGGCCGCGGCGACCACGGGGCCTGCACCGGCAATGCCCACGAGTACAATGCGCGACGACCTCCGCTCATTGGCGCCGATGAACTTCACGAGGGTCAGGACGTCCTGGACCCGCTGGGCGAACACGCTCGGGTTGTAGCCAAGCGTGTAGGCGGCCGACTCCCGGGTCTCGGCGACCTTGGGGCTTTGGTCGAGGAATTGGCCCTCCGCGAGGAACTCCCCCTGGAACAGGAGGTCGGCCCCGACCACCGTGGCGCCTGATTCGACCAGTCGCCGGACACCCGGGTGGAGGCCTCCGTCGGCGCCGAAGAGCGGTGCCTTGCCCTGGCCGGTGAGGCAGAGGACCGACATTCCCGACCAGTTCCTGGGGTGGAGGAAGACGACGGGGAGTTCCTCCTTCTGTGAGGGATTCCGTAGCGTCCCTGCGATCTCCAGCCAGGCGCCACGGTCCACCTTCTCATGGAGGTTCCAGTCGACCGGCCCTGTCTCTTCCAGGGTGCGGCCGATCAGGACCTCGAGGGCGCCGCCGGCCTTTGCGCGGAAGTCCTTGGGGGTGGTCCACGAGGCCAGCTGTTCCTGGGAATCGTCGTGCCACATCCGAAGCAGGCGTCGCTCAAAATCGGGATCGGCCTGCTTTGGAGCAGGATGTTCCGCGTTCCAGACCGTCAGTTCCACCGGTGTCAGCACCCGGTAGTCGCGTTCGATCACTGGGGTTGGCTGGCCGAGGCGGAAGTGATGGTTGAGCCAGGTGTGGAATGCCGAGCGGGCAACGGCGTTGTAGTTGTGCGGGAAATGCTCGCCTCGATGCAGCATCACGGCCTCGGGTGCCCCCAGCAGCTGATATGTCTGCCGGAGCTGGGGGAACCCCTTCGTGGCGAACTCCCGGGTCCAGTCGTCCGCCGTCGTGAGTCCCTGGGGTCTCGGCGCGGCCAGCGCGGCGAACTCAACGTTGCCGGTGCCGACGCGCAGCAGGCAGGCGTTCTCGCAGGTGCAGCCCCCCTGCATCCCGGTGCTCACCATCACGGCCGGGAACGAGACCCGCACCCGCGGGTCGATCGCCGCGAGGATCATCGTCTGTGTCCCGCCGCCGCTGGCACCCGTCACCGCGATCCGCTCCGGGTCCACCTCGGGCAGGTCGAGCAGGAAGTCGAGCGACCGGATCGAGTTCCAGGTCTGAAGTCCCATCACCCCCTGCAGGTGAGCCTCCGCCTGCGGGCTGAACAGGCCCCAGCCCTCGACGGTGTTCATCTCGGGTCGTTGCTTCGCGAAGCCGTGGGCCAGATCCCGAGAGATCTGCCGGGAGTCGGAATCCCCCAGCATGTCCCACTGCCAGACGACGCAGCCCATCCGGGCCATCTGGACGCACATCGACTGGAACCGGCTGCGGCCACCCTCCTCGAACCGCTCCTCTCCCGAAGCGATCTCCCGTCGCACGTCGTCGGACGGAGAGATCGAGATCCGTGCATCCTTCCAGTGTCCGTGGGCGAAGAGCACACCCGGGACCTTCCCGGTGCGTCCCTTGGGCCGGTAGAGGTTGCCGGTCACGAAGAATCCGGGGGCGCTCTGGAAATAGACCTTCTCCACCGTGTAGTCCCCGAGGTCGATCCGCCCATGGAGGACCGGCTCGAGGGGCATCCGGGAGGGCATGGGCCAGAGCCCCTGGGACACGAGGATCCGTCGACGGATCTGTTCAGCGCGTCGGGACCAGTCTGTCGGGTCCGTGGGGGGATCGAACGGGAAGTACCCGTTCAGATCCTTGGGAGGCGCCAGCCGGATGTCGTTGGGCTGTTGTCCGGATGGCAGCGCTCGGACCGGGGCGGCCGAACCCTCGGGGCTGGACAGCAGAAGGGTGAGGGCGAGGAGGAATCCGGGACGTGCGACTTGGGGTTTCATGGCGGATGGACCGGAGATCTGGAAACCCAAGCGGAACCGCTGGTTTCCGTCCACTCCAGAGCCCCTCGCCCGCGATCCGCGGTTGCCTGTCGCGCCTCCCCGGCGACCGTCTGCCGTCTCGGTTCTTGTCACCGCCTTGTAACCCTCCCGTCAATTGTTAGCCTTTCCGCATGCTTACCAAGGCTCGCGTTATGGCGAAGATCCTCGTCGTCGACGACGAACCCGATGCGCTGGAACTGGTGAGCTTCAACCTGAAGGCGGCGGGGCATGATGTGGTCACGGCTCAGGATGGACAGGAAGCATTGAAGAAGGCCCGGCAGACCGTCCCGGACCTGGTCCTCTTGGACGTGATGCTTCCGGAGGTGGATGGGATGGAGGTGTGCAAGCTGCTGCGTCGCGACGCTGCGACGTCGAGCATCCCGATCATCATGCTCACCGCGAAGGCGGGTGAGATCGACCGGGTCCTGGGTCTTGAGTTGGGGGCGGACGACTACATCACCAAGCCGTTCAGTCCGCGGGAGCTGATGCTGCGGGTGAAGAACATCCTGCGCCGCCGTCAGGGTCCCGAAGAGAAGCTGGAGCAGTTCACCATCGGGGACCTCATGATCGACGTGCCGAGGCATCTTGTGACCGTGGCCCGCAAGCGGGTGGACCTGACGGCGACGGAGTTCAAGCTGCTCACCACGCTGGCCTCGCGCCGGGGCCGGGTGCAGTCGCGCGAGCAGCTGCTGAAGGATGTCTGGGAGTACGACAACCTGATCGATACCCGCACGGTCGACACCCACATGCGGCGTCTGCGGGAGAAGCTGGGGACGGCCTGCCGGTATCTCGACACGGTCCGGGGCGTCGGATACCGGTTCGTCGAGGCCTAGGTCGGCTTGTCTTCTTCGATCCCCTGGTCCCTGATCGGTGCCCGGATGACACTCCTCGATTCACTCGCCGTCCTTGCCGCGATCGTCGGCGTGGGCTGGGGGGTATGGTCCGGTCGTCGTCGCCACGAGGCCGAGCGACGTTTCCAGCGGGAGCGTGACGAGCTGCTCCACGCGGAGGGGCTCCGACTGGCGGAGGCGGAGATCCGACAGCAGGCGGTGTTCAACAGCATGGTCGAGGGCCTGCTGGTCCTCGACCAACAGGGTCGGGTCCTCTTCGTCAACCCTGCGCTGGGCCATCTCTTCCCAATTCCCGAACCGGTCCGGGGACTCAGCCTGATCGAGGCGCTCCGACTCCATGAACTGGAGTCCCTGGCCCAGAGGGTCCTCGCGGAGGGACGTGTCACCGGGTTCGAGGTCCAGCTCCCCGGTCCGCCCAGCCGCATCCTCCAGGTCAACGCGGCGACGGTCCGGGACCCGGACCAGTCGCTGATCGGGACGATTCTCGTGTTCCATGACCTGACCCGGATCAAGCAGCTCGAGAATGTCCGGAAGGAATTCGTCGCGAACGTGAGCCATGAGCTCCGGACGCCGCTCTCCCTGATCAAGGGCTATGTGGAGACGCTTCTCGACGGGGCCAAGGACGATCCGGCCCTCACGGCGCGGTTCCTCCAGACCATCGAGCGTCACGCGGACCGATTGACGTTCCTGATCGACGATCTCCTCGCCATCTCCCAGCTCGAATCTGGGCACGTGGCCTACAACATCCAGACGGTCGATCTCCGTGGACAGGTCGAGCGGGTCCGCTCCGAGCTCGAGGTCCGTGCCCGGGATCGTCAGGTCACGCTGCTCAACGAGGTCCCGTCGGATCTCTGGGTGCGGGCCGATGGAGACCGCATCCAGCAGGTGTTGCTCAACCTGATCGACAACGCGATCAAGTACGGCCGGACCGGAGGCGCCGTGCGCATCGGGGGGCACGAGATTGCGGACTCCCTGGTGGAGGGATTTGTCTCGGATGACGGTCCTGGGATCCCACCCGAGTCCCAGCCCCGGGTCTTCGAACGGTTCTACCGGGTCGATCGGGCCCGGTCGCGGGAGCAGGGGGGGACGGGGCTTGGTCTGAGCATCGTGAAACACATCATCCAAACCCATGGCGGCGAGGTGGATGTCGAGAGCCAGCCCGGACGTGGCACCACCTTCCGGTTCACGCTCCCCAAGGCGGAGCCACCACCGGCGTTCACCGATTCCTCCGAGAACGAGGATACCGCGGCGGTGGCTTCTGCCTAGTTGCCCAGGATCTTCCGGAGGATGTCCGGCTGGGCCGAGGCAACCCGAAAGAAGATGGCGAGGGCGACGGCGGCGAACCCAAGGGCGATCACGATGGCCATCAGGCGGAAGGTGCGGATCCGCTTCTGGAGGGTCTCTGCCGACTGGAGCCGGCTCGCCTCGAGGATGGCCAGCTGTTCCTCAAGGACATCGCGGACACGGTCCGGATCCACGAGGGGAAACAGCCTCCATTGTATCGTGGGATCGAGGTCGATGAACGAGGCGCGGCAGGCGTTGACCCGATCGGGCGGTGCCGGATCGAATCCACTCGCGTGCCAGTACGGGGCATCCTCCTGCGTCCACAGCGACTTCACACCCTGATTCCTGGAGACGATCTGCATGCGCTTCCACAACGACGCCCGGATGGCATCGGCCTCCACGGCGGGGTGGATCGCCTCGGAGTGCATCAGGGCGTTGTCCCCCTCGATGAGGAGGCCGACGGCGCCGACCACGGTGTCGTCACCGTCCGTGACGACGAGGAATTCCTGGATGAACCCGCCCAGTTGATCCCACGGCAGGCCCGCCTGCTGCCAGAGCTCCTCGAGTGCCGACAGATCCTCGGGATTGGCCTTGCGGGCGTTGAGGAGGCTGGGATCCACGGACCAAAGCTAGGATTCGAACCACCTGTCTGACAAGGGCAGGGGCATACGGAGTGGATCGCCCGGAGGGATGTCCCTTGCATCCTGAATGCCGTGCGGCAAACCTCGGGCTCTCGTAACCATGGCCGTCAAAATCCGCATTCCCACCCCGCTCCGAAAACTGACCCAGGAACAGGAGTTGGTCGAGGTCACACCTGGAACCATCGGCAGTGCACTGGAGGAGCTTCAGACCCGTTTCCCGGGCATTCGTGAGCGGCTCGTCGACGACTCCGGCCAGGTGCGTCGGTTCGTCAACATCTACGTCAACGAGGAGGACATCCGCTTCCTGCAGAACCAGGACACCCCCATCAAGGCGGGTGATGAGGTGAGCATCATCCCTGCCATCGCCGGGGGTTGATTTCCATCCCGCACCGGTTTCACGGCATGGGATGTTGGGTGCAATCGGTGCGCGTTACGCCGCCGGACAAAAATTCATCAGGTCTTTTGGTGGTGCTTAGGGTGCCTTAATGACGGCTTGACCCTCTTTGAAATGGGTTTTTAGTCGTGCTTGACTTCCCGGCTTCATCCCCCGGGGGGCATCCATCCCAGCACCCTATGACAAAGCGCGATTTGGTCGTCCGCATCTCCGCGGAGACCGGCCTGATACAGGAGCAGGTCCATGACGTGATCCAGAAGACCCTGGATTACATCTCCGAAGCGGTCACCCACGGTGACAAGGTTGAATTGCGGAACTTCGGAGTCTTCGAGGTCAAGGTCCGCAAGGCCCGTGTCGGGCGGAACCCCAACCAGCCCAACCGAGACGTCCCCATTCCTCCCCGCATGGTCGTCAAGTTCAAGCCCGGTAAGGAGATGAAGGACGCTGTGCTGAAGCTCCCGCCTTCTGTTCAGTAGAGAGCTCCGGCGTGATGCCGTGGTGGGTAATTGGGACTCCGGTCCGGCCCCGGATCAGGGTTTCTCTGCGAGGAGCTTCTCGACCCTCTTGGCCAGATCCCCGCGGGCGTTGAGCTCGCGGACCTTGCCCTGGCGGTCGACGAGCCACATGGCCGGTATCCCCCGGATGCCGTACTCCTTGGCGAACTTGTTCTTCCAGCCCTCGCCGTCGAAGTACTGCGGCCATGGCATCGACTTCTTTTTCACGAACGACTCCAGGGCTTCGCGGTCCTCGTCGAAGCTGATGCCGACGATTTCGAATCCCTTGTCGTGGAGCGAGTCGTAGGCGGCCTTCACATTGGGCAGTTCGGCGACACAGGGGCCGCACCAGGTGGCCCAGAAGTCCACGAGCACCACCTTTCCCTTCATCGCAGCGAGGTCGACCTTGCGTCCATCAAGGGCGGTGAAGGCGATGTTGAGCGACTGCCCGATGAGGGAGGCCTGCTTCAGTTGGGCAACCGCCATGGCCTTGATCTCGGCAGAGGCGTTGCTCTGGGCGATTTCCTCGCCAATGGCCTTGGCCTTGTCGCCACCGAGTCCCTCGGCGACCTGGAGCAGAGCGGCGTAGGCCTCCGTGCGGTCCGGGTATTCCTTCATGGCCTTCCGGACTCCCTTCTCGAATTCCGCGAGCACCGCCTCCATGCCCTGTCCCTGAAGCGTCATGGCCTTCTCCGCGGCGGCCTGCATGGCGGCCATGAAGGGGTCCTCGGCCTTGGGGCCGGATGGCTTCTGGCGCTGGGATTCGGTCTTTCCAACGGGACCAGCGACCTGCTGGAGCTCCTCGGCCCGATCCGAGATGCCGAGCTGGACGGCGGTCTGGAGGAGTCCCAGACGCAGGTCGTTCGCCTCCGCTACCCGAGGGCTGTTGGGGTAGGTCTCGACGAAGGCCTTCGCCTTGTCGGCCGCCTTCGCGGCCGACTCACCCATCCGCCGGCGAAAGGCGGCATACTCTTCTTCGGAGGGTTTCTTTTCGTTCCATTCCGCCGGGGGCAGGGGCGGCCGGCTCGCGTCTTTGACGGCCTTCCACGCGGTCTTCTCGGCATCGGTCACCGTATCCGCGGCTTTTGGCTTGGAGTCCTCGGCCCCCAGGAGCGCCGGCGATCCGGCGGCGAGGGTGGCGACGAGGAGGGCGTTGCGGAGCAGGGACGGGGCGTTCATCAGCGTGGCCCAGACCCTCTTCGATCGAGAGGACACTTCAAGTCCCTTTGTTCGGAGGGTGGCCTTCGGCACGGGATCCGAGATCACGGAGTCGCGTCGCCAGCAGGTGCAGCCGTCGCGGGTTGGACGGATGGCGAGTGGAACCCTCTCGCAGACCCTCGGGTGGATGTTCGAGCGCAATCCGGACCGCCGTCTCGAGAGATTCAAGTTCCCCGGAGGTGAGCTCCATGTGGATCTGCGGGGTTTCCTGTTCCTTCGCCATCCACCGGACAAGGTCCAGCACCAGTGCACACGGCTCGAGGCAGGGGATCGCGAGGCCATCGCCGTCGGGTTCGGTGGTGGGGGCCGGTCCCGACCCGGGCGTGCCCCAGCACCGTCGGCGCAGGCACAGTTCCTGGGTACATCCCGCCCGGGCCGCGGCGTTGGCTCCCGCGTCCGTGATGTCCTGGGCTACTCGATACATTCCGGTCTGTCGGCCGACGAACTCCCGGAACGACATGGGCGTGGCGACTCCATGCTCCCACGCGTTCCAGTCCGCCAAGGCTCCGGGATACAGCTGCTCCAGTGCCTCATTTAGGTTGGCGTCCGTGGTGGCATGGCAACGCCACCCTGGGCGGAGCGAGGGCGCGGACCGGTTGGGGCGGAAGGCACTTTGCGATGTCGTCTCCGCCCACGCGCCAAGGGAGCCGGGCTCCAGGAGTTGGAGCTCCGGGTCAGGACGGCCAGCGTCCCGGACGTGACGCAGATCGACCCCGTCGGGTCGCGGTGAACAAAGGACCTCCAGGAAGATCAGCGGTTGGGTCAGACGGTGTCGGAGGAGGAGTACGTGTGGGTGTGCGGCCATGACGGCGACGTTTCCGGTCGGTGCCGTGGCGGCTCGGTCCCGAGGTTCCCCGGCAGGGGTCATCCCTTGTAGACGATGATCACCCCGTAATCGGAGAGGATCTTCTGGGAACCCATCTCGACGTAGGTGTAGCTGATGGGGTGGATACTCACGACATTGTCGTCACCGATCTCCCCTAGGACGTCCGACACGGTCTGGTCGAACTTGTCCTGACCGACCTCCCGGCAGTCGATGTGACGAATGGTCCGTGTGCGGAGGTGTCGGGCACCGTCCTTGGACAGGCCCTGCAGTGGGGGAACGGCTTTCTTGATGAGGGTTTGGGTGGGTTTCTCGCTGACCGGGACGGCGAGGCGCTTCTCTTCGCGGGATGCGGCAGAGGCGTGCGAGGCGATGCCGACCTTCAGATTTGATGGGTCGGGCTGTGGGATGGACAGGGTCTTGGAACAGGACGGGCAGGGGATGGATTCCCCAGCGGCGCTCGATTCCACCTCGAGTTCCTGCTGGCAGCCGGGGCACTTGAAGACGATGTCCATGGTCGTTCGGGTCCTGTGTCGGATGGGGTTCCTGGGCCGTTGTGATGATGGAAGTTCCTGGACGGGGTGGGTTCACTCCCCGGCCACGCGGCGGATCTTGGCGCCCAGTTTCCGGAGCTTCTCCTCCATGCGTTCGTATCCGCGGTCGAGGTGGTAGATGCGGTGCACCTGGGTTTTCCCCTTGGCCGCCAGACCCGCGATGACGAGGGCGGCGCTGGCGCGGAGGTCGCTGGCCATCACCGGGGCGCCGCTGAGGGGGAGGCCTCCCTTGACGATCGCATTGGGGCCCTCGATGGCGATTTCCGCGCCGAGGCGCATCAGTTCGGCGACGTGCATGAACCGGGATTCGAAGATGCGCTCGGTGATGACGCTGGTGCCCTGGGCGAGGCACATCAGGGCCATGAACTGGGCCTGGACGTCGGTCGGAAATCCGGCGTAGGGCATGGTGGTAGCGTCGGTGGGTTTCAGCTTGCCGGGCCGGGTGACCCGGAGGGTGCCGGCCTTGCGTTCGATCTGAACCCCAGCCTCACGGAGCTTGTCGATCACCGCGGCAAAGTGGTCGGGACGGGCTCCGTGGAGGATGACATCCCCGCGGGTTGCCGCGGCGGCGCAGATGAAGGTGCATGCCTCGATGCGGTCGGGGATGACCTCGTGGTCGGTGCCGTTCAGGCGGTCGACCCCGGTAATGGTGAGGGTTGGGCTCCCGATCCCCTGGATCTTGGCACCCATGGAGACCAGGAAGTTCGCGAGGTCGGTCACCTCGGGCTCGCACGCGGCGCTCTCAATGACGGTCACGCCAGCGGCGAGGGTTGCCGCCATCATCAGGTTGGCCGTCCCAAGCACGGTCGGTCCGGCGCGGCCGCCGAGGAACACCGTGTTGCCTCCGAGGCGGCGGGTGGATGCATTGATGTATCCGGACTCGACGGTGATCCTGGCCTTCAGGGCCCGGAGCCCCTTGAGATGGAGGTCGATGGGCCGGGTGCCGATGATGCATCCGCCAGGAAGGGAGACGCGGGCCTCGCAGCAGCGGGCCAGCAGCGGGCCCAGGATGCAGATGCTGCCGCGCATCTTCCGGATGAGCTCGTAGTCTCCAAACCCACGCACCTTCGCTGCGCGGACGGTCACGATTCCTTTCTCGAAATGCGTCTCCGCACCGAGGGATTCGAGGATCTGGAGCATGAACCGGACGTCGCTCAGGTCCGGAACTCCCCGGATCCGGCAGGGATCCGGGGTCAGCAGCGTCGCCGCCAGGATGGGAAGGATGGCGTTCTTGGAACCGCTGATGGTGACTTCGCCTTGGAGCGGGCGTCCGCCCTCGATGAGAAAGCTGTCCATGGATCGTGTGGGTCGGCCGTGAGGAGACCGGAGGGCCTGGACATCCGCGCCGGGCCCTCCATCAACCCCGCGGCCGCGCGACGATGAGAACCCGTTCCCTCCCGGACAAGTCTTTCTCGATGGACTCCGGCTGCCAGCCCTCGCTGCGGAAGAGGTCAGCTACGGGTCCTGTCTGGCCATCGCCGCACTCGAGGAGCAGTGGGGAACCGGGGTTCAACCACGGAAGTGCGGTCCGTGCCAGTTCCCGGTAGCAGTCCAGCCCGTCCGGACCGCCATCGAGGGCCAGGCGTGGGTCATGGTCTCGGACCTCGGGATCCAGACTCTCGATTTCCACTGAGGGGATGTAGGGCCGATTCGAGACCATGAGGTCGAACGGGGCCGGGATTTCACCCAGGGCCTTCAGCCCGTGGCCTTCGACGAAGCGGATCCGGTCTGCGAGCCCATGGGCGATGGCGTTGGCACGGGAGATTCTGAGGGCGTCGGGCGAGGCGTCCACCGCCGTGATCCGCGCGGAGGGCACCGCCTTGGCAAGGGAGAGCGCGAGGCATCCGGATCCGGTTCCCCAGTCCAGGGCCCGGGCGGGCGAGGCGCAGGCGGAGAGGCGACCGATCGCCAGTTGGGCGAGGACCTCGGTCTCTGGGCGGGGCACCAGGACATCCCGGCTGACGTGCAGTTCCAGGTCGAGGAATCCGGTCCAGCCTGTGATGTGCTGCAGGGGTTCACGGCTTTCCCGTCGGGCGATCATGCGGTCCCATTTGGCCGACTGGGACGGGGTGAGTGACTCCGACTGTCTCATCCAGACCTGCAGGTGTGGGACCTCCAGCAGGTGTCCCAGCAGCAGCTCGGCATCGAGTCGGGCGGACTCGATACCCGCCGTTCTGAAGCGGGTCTCTGCGATCTGGATGGCATCACGGATATTCATGGTTGGGCGGTCAGGCTACACTGGGAGCCGTTGCGGGGGCGACAGGGGTTGTTTGTGGCGGTCGCGAATCCCTGTTCTTCAGGCTCAGACCAATGACCTGGCCCCGCCTGCCTCCGCCTGCCCGGCAAGATACCCCCCGTCGAGGAGCCGTAACGAGGTCCGGTTGGCATCCCGGCGTGTCTGGCATCCCTGCCGGGATGCAAGGCTTCTAACCCCGTGACCGGTGGTGTCACTGCGTTCAACCACCGGCTACCTGCTAGGATGCCTCCGGCATCGAGTCCTACCGAGCCATCCACCGAAAATGACAAAGAACCAAAAAAATTCTCCGGACATTCCCAGACCTGGACCTGTCCTCCGACAAGGGGCTCACGCGAAAGGTCTGCCTCCGGTCCCAGGAACAGATTTCCGGTGACGCTCCCTTTGCATCCAGGGAAGCTGGGCAACGTTCAACACGCCGTGAGCAAGCATCTGACCGACAAGCAGAGTGAGCCCGACCATCGCGAGCTCCCCATCGACAAGGTGGGAGTCCGTGGGCTCCGTTACCCGATCCAGGTCCGCGACAAGTCGAGCGTCTCCCTGCAGAGCACGGTTGCGACGGTCGGTCTCTTCGTGGATCTCCCGAAGGAGTTCAAGGGCACCCACATGAGCCGTTTCGTGGAGGTCCTCAACGCCCATGGCAGCGTCTTCCACGTCGAGAGCATTCCTGTCGTCCTGCGCGAGATGCAGTCGCGTCTCCACGCCCGGAGCGCCCATCTCGAGATGGAATTCCCGTTCTTCCAGACCAAGAACGCGCCGGTCTCCGGAAAGCCGGGCGTCATGGACTACACGGTGCGGTTCGAGGCCACGATGCACGGTCGGGACTATGACCTGGTGCTGACCGTGAAATGCAACGTCACCACCCTTTGTCCCTGCTCCAAGGCGATCTCAAAACACGGCGCTCACAACCAGCGGGGCGAGGTCACCGTCAGCGTCCGTTCAAGAGACGTGTTCTGGATCGAGGACCTGATCGCCCTGATCGAGTCGAGCGGCAGCAGCGAGATGTATTCGCTGTTGAAGCGCGAGGATGAGAAGGCGGTGACGGAGCGGGCCTACGAGAACCCGGTGTTCGTGGAGGATCTGGTGCGAAACGTGGCTCTGCGGCTGAACCAGAGGTCCGATGTGTCTTGGTACCGTGTCGAAGCCGAGAACCAGGAGAGCATCCACAACCACAACGCCTACGCCCTCATCGAGAGGCATTGAGCCAGGCCAACCTGATGGCCCCGACACGCAAGCCAGGCTCGGGAGCGGGCGGCCGGCTCCCGGTGACGCGACCGCCGCTGGATCGGATGATCCGGATCCACGCGGCGCTGCAGGAGGGTGGCAACCCCAACTGTTCGACCCTCGCGAGGCTGCTCGAGGTCAGCACCAAGACGATCCAGCGCGACATCGAGTTCATGCGCGACCGGCTGGGGCTGCCGCTCGAGTTCCGTCCGGAGAACAATGGCTTCCGCTACACGGAGGAGGTCGATTCGTTTCCGACGCTCCAGATCTCCGAGGGGGAGCTGGTGGCGCTGCTCGTGGCCGAGAAGGCCCTGCAGCAGTATCGGGGAACGCCTTTCGAGAAGCGCATGGTGGGGGCGCTCCGCAAGCTGGAGCAGGCCCTGCCCGACACGGTGTCGCTCAACCTCGCCGACTGGGATCAGTCCATTTCCTTCCACACCACCTCGGAGCCTCCGGACCAGGTTCCGGCGGTCCTGGAGTCCCTGATCCGCGCAGCGCAGCGCCGGCAGCAGCTCCTGCTCCGCTATCGGAAGCCTGGCGTAAAGCAGGAGGAGGAGCGGTTGGTGGATCCCTACCAGCTCGCGAACGTCAACGGCGACTGGTACCTGTTTGCCTTCGATCACCTGCGACGTGACCTGCGACGATTCGTTCCGGCCCGGATCGTCTCTGCGATCCCCACTGGGAAGACCTTCACGCGGCCGGCGAAGTTCGAGCTCCAGAAGCTGCTCCGGGACAGCTTTGGTGTCCGGTCGAAAGAGGGCGATTTCGAGGTGGTGATCCGGTTCGATCCCTCCGTGGCCGACTACCTGCGGGAGAAGCGGTGGCATCCCTCCCAAGTCGTCGAGGAGCTGGAGGATGGGGGGGTGGAGGTGCGCCTCCGACTGGGCAGCCTTCTGGAGATCGAGCGCTGGATCCTGGGTTGGGGCGGTGCCGCACGCGTTGTGGCCCCTCCCGAGCTCATCGAGCGCGTCCGGTCCGCCGCGGTCCGCCTCCAGAAGGCGCATCCGCCGACTGGAGGGGCTCGGGTGGGTGCTGTTGGTGGGGATTAGCCGGGAGCCTTGTCTGCTTCAAGTCCGTCCCCGAACACCGGGACTGGTGCTGAGGTCGGATCCCGGGGGATCCGGGTGGTGGTGGTTTCCCGGATCGGGGTGCGTGGGAAAGGGGACACCGACACGGGCGAGAGGTGGGCGGACCGGATCTGGGCGATGTCCTCGAGGCATCGGGCTGGCGTCGGGTGGGCCAAGCCGCCTTCGGCCAATGGGCGTCCATTCACCTCGTAGGTCCAGCGCCATTGTCCAACGGGGTCGCGATAGATGATGAATCTCATGGGGTCAGCTCGGTGCTGCATTGCCAACAATCGATGACCCTCCATTAATTATTACCGGGCTCACTGTGTTTTCCTTCCGGCGGGCCACGGCGCCTCACGTTCCTCAAAATCGCGCCAACTTCTGCTTTCTGCCCCTGCCTCTTCTTCCATAGGATTTCCCCTCTGGGTGATGTGGGATCGTGACGACTGGGACAGGTTCTTGGACAAGGCCACTCTCGTGGCCTTGATGTCGCCCCTAGCCTGGGGGCTTCTGCTCTTTGGTGGGGTTCGGACGAGTGACTTCGCGGGGATGTTGTCGTTTGCGGGTGTCGCCCTGGCTCTTGCGGCGCTTCGTCTCTGGACTGCCGGGACCCCGCGGTTGTTGCTGCACCCGGTGCTGGTCCCGGCCGCCGGATTCCTCGGCTATGCGGTCTGGCGGACCCTGACGGCCCCGGTGGGATACCCAGCGGAACAGGAGTTCCTTCTTCTGGTGCTGGTCGCGATCGTCTTCTGGGTTGGCCTTCAGTCGCTCTACCGCCAGGAGGCGGTCCAGATGGTGACCCACGTTCTGGTGACGCTGGCCACCTTGGTCGCGGCCTACGCCCTGATACAGTGGGTCAGCAACTCGAACCGTGTCCTGTGGATGGCTCAGCCACCGCAGTACTTCAAACGGGCGGGTGGGACCTTTGTGAACCCCAATCATCTTGCAGGGTTCCTTTCCCTGATCCTTCCGCTCGCTATCGCCCAGGTGTTTGTGGGGCGGGGTGGTGCCTTGCTCAAGGTGCTCTACACCTACGCCTCGCTGATGATGCTGGGTGCGGTGGGGGTGACGATGTCGCGCGGGGGCTGGATGGCGGTCGGGGTCGGGCTTGTCTCGCTCCTGGGATGGTTGGCGTGGCGTCGCTGGGAACTCCGCATCCCGGTGGCGATCACGGCGGCTGTGCTCCTGCTGGGAGGCTGGAACTTCCTGGAGCGTTCGGAGAAGGCGAGGGCGCGGATCGAGAACGTGAACCGGGACGGGAACATCGACTCGGGGCAGGGGCGTGGGGTGATCTGGGGACCGGCCTGGGCCATGTGGAAGGATCATGTCTGGCTGGGTGTGGGGCCGGGACAGTTCGATGTCCGTTTCCCGCAGTATCGGGGCCCCCGGAACCAGACGTCACCGGTCTGGGTCCACAACGACTACCTCAACCTTCTCGTGGACTATGGCATCGCGGGAGCTGGCCTCGCTGCGGCGGTCCTCGTCGCCTTCGGTTGGGGCGTGGTCCGGTCGCTCAAGTATGTCGAGCGTGGCTCGGGAGACCTTGGGACCCGCAGCAGCAACCGGACGGCCTTCTACCTGGGCTCAACCGTCGGTCTGGGCTCGCTGGCCCTGCATGTCTTCGTCGACTTCGACCTCCATATCCCGGCGATCGCGGTGGCCGCCTCGATTGTGGCGGCACTGTTGGCCTCCCACCTGCGGCATGCCACGGAGCGCTTCTGGTTCGGGGCCGGCCTCTTCTCGCGGATCCTCCTCACGCTGACGACCGCCTCGGTCCTTGTCTGGCTGTCGGGGGAGGTCTGGACCCTCGGCCGGGAGGGGGTGGCGTTGAACCGGGCTTCGGCTCAAAGGGTGGTCACGGACACCTACATCGCCAACATGAAGGCGGCCGCCTTGGCCCGCCCGGACAACCCGAAGACCGCCTTTCAACTGGGGGAGAACCTCCGCCGGGCCAGCTTCGACGGTGAGATTGCCTGGCGCGAGCTGGCCATGGAGGCGGTGGAGTGGCTCGACCGTGCTGCTGTTCTGGATCCCTATTCGGCCCGGACGCAGTTGGCCCTCGGACAGACCCATCGCTGGCTGCGGGACCCCGACAAAGCCGCGATCGCCCTTCAGAAGGCCGAGCAGCTGGGGCCCAACGACATCGAGATCGCCTCGAACCTCGCCTGGTATGCACTCCAGGATGGACACATCGAGGATGCCCGTAGACTCGCCAAGCGTTCTCTCGAATTGCAGTGGTGGAGCAACGACATGGCCCGTGCGGTGCTCGAGGAGATCGAGGCTCAGGGCCGGCTTGCGGTGCCGCAGACCCCCTGACCGGTCGCGGCCCGGGATCACTCCGGGTTCAGAGCCCCAAGTCGCTCAGGAACCGACCCGTCTGGCTGGCGGCGCAGCGGGCGACCCGCTCCGGCGGACCCGCGACGACCACGGTTCCCCCCTGGTCTCCCGCCTCGGGACCCAGGTCGACGATCCAGTCGGCCGCCCGGATCGCGTCCAGGTTGTGCTCGATGACGAGCACGGAGTGCCCCCGATCGACGAGGCGTTGGAACGTCTCCAGGAGGATCCGCACGTCCTCCATGTGGAGGCCGGTCGTGGGTTCGTCGAACAGGAAGAGGGTGTGTGCGGAGGGTGTGGTGGACGACTCCGCGAGGTGGCGGGCAAGCTTCAGGCGCTGGCTCTCGCCGCCGCTGAGGGTGTTCACCGGCTGGCCAAGGGGCAGGTAGCCCAGCCCGACCTCGCAGAGGACCGCGATCCGCGACATCGCGCGGGTCGAGGCCTTCGACGGCGGCAGGCAGCCCAGGAATTCCAGGACCTTCTCGAGCGGCGCCTCGAGGAGGTCCGCGATCGAGACGTTCTCGAGTCCATCGCCTGCCGACGACGGCCGGGATCTCTGGATGCGGACCTCCAGGATGTGGTCCCGGTAGCGGCGTCCATGGCAGGCGGGGCACCGGACAAAGACATCGCTGAGGAACTGCATCTCGATCTTCTCGAAGCCGGCCCCGCGGCAACGCTCGCACTGACCCTGGGCCGAGTTGAAGCTGAAGGCACCGGCCGAATATCCCCGTTCGCGGGCGGCCGGGCTTGCGGCGAACAGGTCCCGGATGTCGTCAAACGCACCTATGTAGACGGCGGGGTTGGAACGAGGGGTGCGCCCGATGGGCGACTGGTCCACGAGCACCACGGAGTCGAGGGATCCGGTCCCGGTGAGCGACGCCCCGGCGAGGGCCGATCGTGCCTCGTCCCGGGACTCTCCATCCACCTCCTCCTCGAGCGCGTCGGACGGTGTGTCCCGCATCGCTGCGAGTTGTTGCTGGAGGAGGGGGAACAGGATCTCCCGGACCAGGGTCGTCTTGCCCGAACCGCTGACTCCAGTGAGGCAGACGAACCGATGCAGGGGAATCTCGACGGTGAGATCGCGCAGGTTGTGGGCGCGGGCGCCCTCCAGCCGGAGAGTGCCGCCGTTTCGCGAGGATTCCGGGAGCGGCCGTGTCTGCTCCCGATGTTGCGGGCTGGGGCCAGAGGCGGACCCCACCCTATAGTCAGCCAGGGCCTCCTGAAGTGTTCCCGACTGGGATCTGTCCACCGTGGATGGACCGGCCACCGGGCGCCTGCGCGGGGAGGCCATTGTCTGACGGCCCGTGAGGTGTGCCGCGGTCAGGGATCCCCTGGCCTGGGCGAGGGCGCTGGGAGGCCCCTGGAAGATGATTTCCCCCCCTGAATGGCCGTGTCCCGGTCCGATGTCGATGATCTGGTCCGCCGCACGGATCACGCTGGGTTCGTGTTCGACGACCACCACCGTGTTCCCCGCATCCCGCAGCCTCTGGAGTATCCGGATGAGCCGGTCGGTGTCCCGCGGATGCAATCCCACGCTAGGCTCGTCGAGCACGAACAGCGCGTGGGTGAGTCGGGACCCCAAACAGGTGGTGAGGTTGACCCGCTCGGTCTCCCCACCGGACAGCGTTCGGGTGGATCGGTCGAGCGTCAGGTAGCCGAGACCGACCTCCTCGAGGTATTCCAGCCGTGCCCGGACTTCCCGCAGGGCGATGGCTCTGGGGTCCGCTGCGGGGGCAGCGGGGTCTTCGAACCGTCGGACCCAGGCCAGGGCCTCGCGTACCGGGAGCGCATAGAATCCCGCGAGGGTGAGCCCCGGGGATCCGGGAAGCCCCGAGGGGATCTGGAAGGACAGGGATTCCGGGTTGAAGCGTCGACCGCCGCAGTCGGTACACGTGCGATAGCTCCGGTAGCGCGACAGCAGGACGCGGACGTGCATCTTGTAAGACTTGCTCTCGAGCCAGCGGAAGTAGCCCTCCACCCCGTACCAGAGGTTCGGCCAGCTGTGTTCCGGGTCGTTGGTATCGTATCCGGGCTCCCCCGAAACCACCCACCGGCGATGCTCCTCGGAGAGGCTGTTGAAGGGAACGTGGAGCGGGATGCCGCAGCGGCGGGCGGCGCGCATCATGTCCTTCTGGCATTCGGCGCTCATGCCGGACTGCCAGGGTTTCACGACGCCCTCGGCAAGGGTCTTGGACCGGTCGGGAAGGGCGAGGTCGGGGTCGATCGAGATCACCCGGCCGAAGCCCTTGCAGGCGGGACAGGCGCCGATGGGGTTGTTGAAGCTGAAAAGGGAGGGGGTGGCTTCGGTGTAGGCGATGTCGCAGGCCGCACAATGCAGTCCCTCGGAGAACGGCTGGACGGTCCGCACGCCGTCGGTTTCCGGGACGTGGAGTGCCAGTCGACCGCGGCCGTAGCGGTAGGCCTGCTCGCAGGCATCGATGAACCGGGTCCGGTTCGCTGTGGCGATCCGTACGCGGTCGGTCACCACGATGACGGAGCGGCAGGCGGTCGGGATTCGTCCCGGGGCGTCCTCGAGGCGCACGATCCCACCGTCGATCAGCAGGCGTCGGAACCCCTGCTGGCCGAGCAGTGCGAGCTGTTCTCCGATCTGGAGTCGCTCCGTGAGTGGCAGGTCGAACGACACGAGGATCTCGGTTCCCTCCGCGTGCATGGCGCAGATCGTCTCCCACACGATGTCGGGGGGTTCCCGACGGACGGTCCCGCCACACTGGCGGCAGTGTCTCCGGGCCCAGTGGGACCAGAGAACCTTCAGGTGGTCGCAGATCTCGGTCATCGTGCCGATGGTGCTGCGGGAGCTCCGGACGGCGTTGCGCTGTTCGATGGCGATGGCGGGCGGGATATTCTCGATGCGGTCGACCGCGGGCCGGTCCATCCGGTCGAAGAACTGTCGTGCGTAGGGCGTGAAGGTCTCGATGTACCGTCGTTGTCCCTCGGCGTAGAGCGTCTCGAAGGCCAGCGAACTCTTCCCGGACCCGCTCAGGCCGGTCACCACGACGAGTTTTCCGAGGGGGATCTCCAGGTTGAATCCCTTGAGGTTGTTCTGTCGGACCCCCTCGAGGCGGATCACTTGGGGGCGTCGGCCGCGGCTGGCAGCACGGGCGGGATCGGCGTGGGGGTTCCGGGCCATGGGAGGCGCAACCTACGGAGGTCCCGGGTGCCGTCAATCCGACGGGCGGGTCCTCGCCGCGGAGAGGTGGCCCAATGCCGATTTTCCGCGTGCACTTGCTTGTCGGGCCCGACTAGCCTCCATCCATGCTCATGTGGGTGTTGGCCATCGTGCTTGTCGGCGGCTTTGCGTTCCTTGGTTTCCAGCTTGGCGGCATCCGCTCCGCCGTCGGCCTGATCGGCGCGCTGATCGGTCTGGCGCTTGCGGGGACCCTGGGCGCGTTGGCGGCGCCATTGCTGCCGAAGGTCGGGGTGCAGTCCCTGGCGTGGATGCTGATCCTGCCGTCGGTGGTTGGCTTCTCGGTGGTGTGGCTGGCCTCGCTCGGTGCCGGTTTCGCTGCGCACCGTCCGGTGGAGCTCCATTTCAAGTATCGCGAGGACGATCCGACCCGGAAGGCGTTCGAGGCGATGAACCAGGCGATTGGCCTGTTTGTCGGCATGTTCACCGGCGTGATCCTGCTCCTCGCGGTTGGGAAACCGATCTATGGCCAGGGCTACCTGACCACCCAGATCCACTCGGAGAACGAGCCGGCGCCAATCGGTCTGGTCAACTCGGTCCGTTCCGGGATGGCCTCGACGGGTTGGGATCGGACCTTTGCCCCATTGGATCGGACCCCGGCCAAGTTCAACGAGGTCGCTGACCTCCTGGGTCTCCTCTATGCGAACCCGGCGCTGACGAACCGGATTGTCGAGTACCCTCCCTTCCTGGCATTGGTCGAGACGCCGGAGGTGACGGAGATCCTGGGCGACCCCGACTATCTCAAGCTCCTCCAGGACCAGGCGGGATTCACCGCGCTTCTGAACAGTTCGAAGACCCAGGCAATCCTCAACAACCGGGACATCCTGGACTCGTTGCAGAAGCTGGATCTCGCCGACCTCCGGAAGTTCCTGGAGACGGGCGTCTCGCCCAAGTATGCCGATGAGCGGCTTCTGGGGCGTTGGAGCCCGGACATGGCGGCGATCGTGACCGATGCCCGTCGGAAGCGCGCCAACCTTGGGTTTGCGGATCTCAAGAACCTGCGGATGGCCCTCAATGCGATCCTGGGCAAGGCGAGGTTCAACGTGTATCCAGACGGCCGGTTCACCCTGAAAGTGCCGCCGCCGGAGTTTCCGGCCGCGCCGGCCGCGGCGGCACCTCGGGAGGGAGCAGGCGGAGGTGGCAGCCCCTACGCCATGGACCCAGCCCTGGCCCAACGCTATGGCATGCGGCCCCGTCAGGCGCAGGGCTCGGAGGAGTCGGCCACGCCAGCAGCCACGGCGGTCAACCCGAATATCGCCGCTGCGGAGCGGGTCCTCGGGGGCGGAGCCAAGGCCGCCAGGCTGCCCGCCTTCGACGGCGAGGGTACCTGGACCCGGACGGGGGACCGGTATTCCCTGACGTTCACGACGCCCCAGCCGGACAATCGGGAGGCCACCCTCCAGGAGAATGGTCGTTTCGTGGTCCCATTCCCCGACCACAAGGTGACGCTGGTGTTTGTGAAGTCCCGCTGAGAGGGGTGGGGCTCCCGGAGGTTGTGCCGCACCGGGTTCGCTGCGGTGAAGGGATCCCCTTGGAGGGGCCGGAGGATCAGGGTTCCGCGATCCGGTCGCTGACCAGGATGAAGGCCGGGTTCTTCCGGGAGGGGGGACGGAACAGTTGGCGGGCGGTGTCCTCGCCATCGGAAATCCGATCGACTCCTGAGTTGTGGAGGGCGGCCGGCATGGGGACCAGTGTTCCCTGGGCCGGAAGGGGACGGTACTCGAGGCGGGGCGGGGCCTGGGCGACGAGTCCAGGGGCGTGTGGGAGGGTGACCATCGTGTTGCGGATCCCGATCTCCGCCGGCAGCGGCAGCGCCGCGTAGACCTCCACCTCCGCCTCGGCATCCGCTGTGGTCGAAAGGACATGGAAGGTGGCGGTGGCGAGGAATGCGACCCCGGTAAAGGCGAGGCCGTTCGCGGCCAACATGGCCCGGCTTCCCGTCACCGGAAGCCAGAGGACCGACCACCACGGACGGATCTCCTCGGCCTGCTCCGCCCGGATGGCCCTCATGACCCCCATCCGGAGCCGGTCATGGAATCCCGGCGGCGGCGTCTCCCGACGCTTGAGTTCCAGAAGACGGGCAATCATGGGAAACGGGTCCTGTTCGTCATGCATCGGTCAGAGATCGCTAGGGTTTCAGGAAACCACCGAGGAGTCCCTGCAGTTGTTGTCGGGCGTAGTGGAGTCGTGACCGCACCGTGCCCGGGTTGCACTGCAGGATCTCGGCGATGGCATCATGGGGAAGTCCCTGGATGTCATGAAGGGTCACGACGGTCCGGTGCTCCTCGGACAGGCGGAGCATTGCTTCGTTCAATTTTTGATGGAGCTCGGCGAGGCCGACATCCCGGCGCGGGGTGATCGTCGAGATGAGCTCGAGGAGTTCAGGCGTGTGCTCGGCGTTGAAGTCCAGATCGTCGAGGCTCAGGTGGGGCGTCCGGTTGCGTCGCTGCTTGAGATGATTCAGGACGGTGTTGTAGGCGATCCGGTACAGCCAGGTGTAGAAACTGGAATCCCCCTTGAAGGAACGGAGGGCCTTCCAGGCCTTGATCAGGGCGTCCTGGGCCAGGTCGGCGGCGTCCTCGTGGTTCGAGGTGAGGTGATAGCAGAGTCCGTAGATGCGGTGCTGATGGCGTCGGACGAGTTCCTCGTAGGCATCCTCATCCCCGGCTTGGGCCCGACGGACCAGTGGGGTGTCGTCTGGAAGGGCTGTTCCGGATCCTGGCTCCCCGGGAATGGGCGGGCGGGGTGTCTCCGGGTCCATGAGGCTCCGAGGCGTGGGATGTGTCGCCTAGCAGGACAACCGGAGGGTCTGTCGGGAGATCAGTCGCGTGAAGGAGCGGAGTGCATCCCGATGCGGGGTGTCCGGAAGGACACCGAGGGAGTCCCCAGCCTTCTGGAGGAGTCCATCGATGACGGCGGCGCATTCCGCGAGGGCACCATGGGCATCGAGCAGGGCCCGGAGACCGACCATGTAGTCGGGCTTCCAGTCGTCCAGCCATCCGAGGATCTCCGAGGCGTCGGCAGGCGAGGCCCGTTCGAGCAGCACGATCAGCGGCAGCGTCAGCTTGCCGGTGGCGAGGTCGGTCCCGAGCGACTTGCCCACGAGGGATTCGGACCCGTAGAGGTCGAGGCAGTCGTCGTAGATCTGGTAGGCGGTTCCTGCCGCCCGGGCGTAGTCGCGAAGGGCTGTGACCTGGACTTCGGTGCCCCCGGCATGACGCGCCCCGAGCTCGGCGGCGACCGCGAAGAGCTCGGCGGTCTTCATCTCCACCATCCGGAGGTACTCGGACCTCGGGAGGTCCCAGCGGCGTCGGCGGTTGGTCTGGAGGATCTCCCCGGAACAGACCGCGTTGGAGGCCTCGGCGAGTGCCTTGGAGATGTCGGCGCTCTGGAGGCCCGCCGCGACGCGCATGGCGTGGGCAAAGAGGCAGTCCCCGAGGAGAACCGCGACATGGTGTCCCCAGCGGGCTCCCACCGTGGGGCGACCCCGCCGGACCGCCGCACCGTCCATGATGTCGTCGTGGACCAGCGTTGCCAGATGGATCATCTCGAGCAGCACGGCGATCGTGACGTGGTCCTCCGCGATGCTGCCCACGCTCCCGGCGCAGAGTCCCACGAAGGCGGGACGGAGCTGTTTTCCCCGGTTGTCGAGCGCGTATCGGGCCTGTCCGGCGATCTCCGGCTCGAATCCGTCCACCTGCGCCTCCAGTCGACGCGAGACCTGCTCGAGGAACGGTCTCGCCGGGGTGAGGATCTCGTCCCAGGACACTTCGGGAGCCCGGTTTTTCAGGACGATCTCTGCTGCGATTGGGATTGGGGCCGCCATGGGCAATTGGACAGTATGGTCGACTCCTCCGGGGGTCAACCGACTCTCAGGCACGACCTGTCTTCCCGGTTGCCAGATAGCGTCCGAGGAAGCGTCCGGTGTGGCTTTCGGGGCATGCGGCGACCGTCTCCGGGGGGCCCTCGACCAGGATGCGACCTCCGCCGGAGCCTCCTTCCGGGCC
>SXGQ01290978.1_pt1 | contig 24037 bp, 20 predicted proteins | sample 3178371 | NCBI WGS metagenome assembly SXGQ01 (sample SAMN11356859, study PRJNA531348) | freshwater metagenome | isolation source: freshwater sample F1-20 | place: China: Fuxian Lake, Yuxi | collected 2017-12-25 | reverse complement strand
TGCTGCTGCCCGCCAGAGAGTTGGGCTGGATATTTATGCGTCTGCGACTGCAGCCCAACGCGCTCCAGCAGTTTCTCGGCTTTGGCCACGGACTCGTCCTCTGAGCGTTTGAGCACCTTACGCTGGGCCAGAGTGAGGTTTTGCAAAATGGTGAGGTGCGGGAACAATTCGAAGTTTTGAAATACCATGCCCACTTGCGCGCGCAGCAAAGATATGTCCGTGCCCTTGGCGCCCAGCACCTGACCGTCAATGGTGATACTGCCGCTGTCGATCTTCTCGAGCCCGTTGACGCATTTGATGAGGGTTGATTTGCCGGAACCAGACGGCCCGCAAACCACCACCACTTCACCGCGCTCAATGCGGGCGCAAATATTTTTCAAGGCTTGAAAGCCGCCGAAGCTTTTGTGGACTTTATCGATCTCGATCATCAGGTGCTCCAGCGTGTCATCTGCAGGAAATCTGCATTAAAAACGGCTCAGGGAATAGGGCAAGGGGTCGAACAGCGTAGACCGGCCCAGCAGGAGATCCACCGTCATACGGGCCACCACCGGCGAGAGCGTGTAGCCGTTGGAGGTCACCGCGTTGTAAAAGCCCTTGACGTTTGCCGCTTCGCCCAAAATGGGCGCACCGTCAATGTTGATGTTCATCGCGGCCCAGGTTCGCAGGACCCGCAACCCCTGCATCTGCGGCAATACACGCTGTGCGACCCACAAGTTGCCTTCGACGCTTTGCCGCAAAGTGGTATTGAAGCGCCGCTTGTCATCGTAAGCGGCTGTCCAGCCGCCGCCGATGATGAGGCCACCCGTGGACGCCTGCTTCAGGCTCAAGTGCCGGTCTGCGTGGGCCACAAGTTGTTTGACCAGCACTGGCGCAGTTTCGGTGACGATCATCTGCAAGGGAGCGCTGTGCACCGGCAAGTCCAATCCCACCATGGCGGCAACCTCGCGGCTCCATGGGCCTGCGGCGTTGATGATGGTGCCCGCCTGGATCACGCCACGCGTGGTACTTATGCTCCAGCCGCTGCCGACTTTCTCAATGCGCTGGACGCTGGCGCCCCTGTGGAACCTAGCGCCCAAGGCGCGAGCCGCTTTCAACACGCCGTAGGTCGCCTTCAGGGGGTTGATCTTCCCCTCTTGTGGCGCGTATTCGGCGCCGAGCATGTCGCGTGACAGCGCGGGGGCGAGCGCATGCAAATCGGCAGCGTCGATGATTTCGTTGTCGATGCCGAACTTGCGCTCAAGCGCGGCCTTTGCCTTCAAAAAGGCCATGCCCGCCAAACTGTCGGCGACCATCAGGCCGCCTGTGGTGGAGATTTCAAAATCCTCGCCTGAGGCTTGTTCGAGCTGCCGCCAGAGCTGCACTGAGGCAGGCCCCAGCGGCAGGGTTTGCGCGGCCGGCCCGCCGCCTGCTTCAGCCTTGGCGCCGAAATCAAAAGACAAAAGCTGCACATGCAGGCTTCCGGCATTGGCGCCCGAGGCCTGAAGATTGGCCTCGTCGCGCTCCAGCAAAAGTACGTCCCACCCTTCATGCGCAAGGTAATAAGTCAAGCAGGCGCCCATGACGCCCGCGCCAATCACCACCACGTCAGCTTCTTGCGGCGGCAAGGCCCCTGTCTCGGTGGGCCGCGCCAGGTTGGGCGTAATGGAGCGTTTGTGTCCGCCCCACTCAGGCTTCTCAAAAGCCATGCATGCGGCGGGCACGGGCTTGGCGGGCAGGCGCGGTGCAAACAGATCCTCTGGCTCTCGCACCCGCCCGGTGGTTTCCTGCATTAATTTGGCGGCCGTACAAGCACAGTAGCGACCCTGGCAGCGGCCCATGCCCAGGCGCGTCATGCGCTTGAGCGCGCCCAAGCTGTCAAACCCCTGGCCAATCGCTTCGCGCAGCTGCCCCAAACTGATTTCTTCGCATCGGCAGGCGATGGTCTCGTCGGGCAGTGCCTGAACCATGACGGGTGGCGCCTTGAAAATCTCCCACAAGGCTTGCTGAAATTTCAAGCCTTGCTCAAGTTCGCCTTTGGCCTTATTGACCGCACGCGCATCGACTTGTTTGCCCAGCGCCGCAGCCGCCGTCAAACCTGCCAGTGTGCCGCGCGCCTGGGCAACACGTGCGCCACCCAGCGAGCTGCCGTCGCCGATGGCAAATACATGGGGTACGCTGGTATGGCCCTCCAGGGTGGTGCTGGTCTGCAAGTAGCCAAGATGCAGATCCATGAAGCTGTGCTCGCAGCCCAAGGCCCGAGCCATCTCTGTCGAAGGAATGAAGCCATAGCCAAGGCACAAGCTGTCTGCCTCTACCGTGCAAGTTTGGTCTAGCGCAAGCAGGCCTGCTGGCGAGATCGGGGCATAGACAACCTCGCGCAGGCATTCTTTCCCAGAGGCTCGAATAACAGCGTGTGACCACTCTACCCGCACACCATGCAGCCGCAGTTCGGCGAGATAGCGCAAGCCCTGACGCATGAGTTCGGGTGAGAAACGCCAAGCTTTAAGCAATGTTCGCCACTGCCCGACACGTGGTTGCGGCGCTGATTCCAAAACAGCGGCAACCTTGACCCCGGCTCTGACCAACTCAACGGCTAGTTGCAGATTCAGAGGCCCATTGCCCGCGATCACAACCCGTTTGCCCGGCGCTACTTTGTAGGCGCGCACCAAAGTCTGGGCTGCGCCGGTTGTCATCACCCCTGGCAGCGTCCAGTTGAGAAAAGGCACCGGGCGTTCGTATGCGCCGGTTGCCAATATAAGTTCGGCTGGCCTGTATATCAGCTCGACACCTTTGACCATGGCGATCACTTCATGCGCCGTATCCGCCCCCCAGACGGTGGCCTCCTGAATGATCTGTACACCGAGTGCTATTGCAGTTTGCGTGAGCTCAATACCTTCTGCAAACTGTGCATCACTGGGTTTCGCGCTTTGGTGTGACGGCGCCAATGGCTTGAAATATTGCCCGCCGCTTTGTGGCCGCTCGTCAAGTAGCACAACGCTTGCTCCCGAACGTCCGGCAGCGACTGCGGCACTCAGCCCCGCCGGACCGGCACCGACCACGAGAACATCAACGGCAATGGACTGCGGCTGTAAGTCAGCCGGCACCGAACACAGTGGTGCAAGCGGATCTTCTGCTGTACCTTGGGGCATACCGGATCGCACTTGCTGACCAGCTTGCACCTTTTCCATGCAAGCTCGCACACCCTGGCGCCCATCCACGGTGACAACGCAATCAAAGCAGGCCCCCATACCGCAGTAAATGCCGCGGGGATGATTCTTGTGTGTGTTTCTAAGCGTGTGGATGCCGTGCGCGTACAGCGTTGAAGAAATTGTCTCCCCCGCAAGCGCATCGAGGCGTTTTCCGTCGAAAAATATTTCCAGCCTGACATCTGTCTGTGGCGTGCTGGCTTGATTAATTCGCATGGTGCGGCTGAGCTATGACCCTTGAAAAACAAATAAATTTGTCGTTACACAATCAGTATACTAATCGTACATTGACGCTGTTTTTTTTAAAAAATCTTTCAAAAGTACCCATGAGCCCACAAAAAAAATGGCGCGGAACCTACACCGTTTTGGTTACCCCGTTCACAGCTGACGGCTTGGCTGTCGATGTGCCCGGCCTCAAACGCTTGGTGGACTGGCAAATTGAGCAAGGCATTCACGGCCTGATTCCCCTGGGCAGTACTGGTGAGTTCCTTTCAATGACTATGGCCGAGCTGGAGATGGTCATGGAGGTTTGCATTAAGCAAGCCGCAGGCCGGGTTCCGGTCCTGATCGGCACCGGAGCCGAATGGACCGATGAAGCCGTGATGAAAGCCCGGCTGGCCGAAAGCCTAGGCGCCGACGGCGTCATGGTCATCCCGCCCTACTACAGCACCCCCACGCCAGACGAATTATTCGAGCATTACCGCAAGATCGGCGAGGCGGTGTCCTTCCCGATCATGATTTACAACAACCCGGCCACCGCCAATGTGGACCTCACGCCAGAGATCGTGGCCCGATTGGCTCGCATCGACAACGTGCGCTACATCAAAGAGTCCACGCTGGAGGTCACCAGGGTGCGGGACATCATCGAGCTGTGCGGCGACAAAATGACTGTGTTCGCCGGCATCCTGGGCTACGAGTCTTTCTGGCTCGGAGCGCAAGGCTGGGTGGCGGTGTGCTCGAACTTCCTGCCACGCGACTCAGCCCGCCTTTTCGAGTTGGTGGCCGACCACAAGGATCAGGTCAACGCGCTGGCCCTTTACCGGCGCATGCTCCCGCTGGTCAAGATGGTAGGTGGCCACCGCTATGTGGCCGCCAGCAAAGTTGCCCTCGGCTACATGGGCTTGCCTGTGGGCATCCCGCGCGCGCCCAGACTGCCGCTACCGGAGGCGGACACCGCAGAACTCATGGCCCATCTGGACCGACTGCAGCTAAAAAATTCGATTCCCCACCCTTGACAGTCATCCCTTGTTTTATTTAGGAGCCTTGCCATGAAAAAAAGTCTTGTGAATTTGAACCTACGCACCTTCCTGACCCTGCTCGGTACCTTGTCGCTAGCGGCAGCGGCCACGGCCCAAACCTGCACACCCAAAGTGGCGGCCTCCGAACTGGTCAAGCCGGGCACGCTGGTGATGTCAACCAACCCGACGCTGCCACCCATGCAGTTTGTCGACAGCAGCGGCGTGCTCAAGGGCATGCGCATCACCTTGGGCGACGAAATCGCCAAGCGCCTGTGCCTCAAGCCCGAGTACATCAAGATCGAGTTCTCGGCGATGGTGCCGGGCTTGCAAGCCGGCCGCTGGGACATCATCAATACCGGTATCTTCTGGACCGAAGAGCGTGCCAAGCTGATGCAAATGATCCAGTACGAAGCCCAGGCAGTCAGCATTTCTGTGGGCAAAGGCAACCCACTGAGAATTGCCAAGCCGGAAGACCTCGCTGGCCGCACGGTAGGCGTCGAGCTTGGCGGCTTTGAAGAGCGCATGCTCAAGCAATTGGATCAAGCCATGACGGCCAAAGGCCTCAAGGCTATGAACATTCGCACATTTGATAACTTCGCCACTGCCTACCAGGCACTTCGCGCTGGCCAGACCGAGGCTAGCGTCACCATTGACTCGACCGGCGCCGAATATGCCAAGCGAGGTGAATTTGACCGTGCCATCAGCGGGCTCTTCCCAACACCTGTGGCACTTGCACTCAAGAGCCCAACTTTGGCCAACGCAGTGGTGGTTGTTTTCAACGACATGCAAAAAGATGGCACTTACGCCAAGCTCATGGCCGAGTACGGTCTCCTGGCTAACACAGACCCGATCAAGATCAACGGACCGACAAAGTAAGAGATTCCGGCGCGGGTTATCGCTAGATGGCCTGCGCCCGAGTGGCGGAACGTTTAAGGAGCTGCCATGAAGGCCTGGGATTGGGATGGGTTCTTCGATTATTTGGTGAACCCTTACCTGTTACAGGGGGCCGTGGTCACCCTGGGCTTGACCGTATCCGCCATTGCTGGCGGGTTGGTGGTGGGCTGCTTGCTTTCTTTGCTGCGTTTGTCAAACTATAAATGGCTCGTGCTGCTCGCCAAAGGCTATATCTGGATATTTCGGGGTACGCCGCTTCTTGTGCAGTTGATCATCATTTACACCGGGTTGCCGCAACTGGGCATCAAGTTCACGGTGATGGAGTCGGCCTTGCTGGGACTGGTGCTCAACGAGGCCGCCTACCTTGCAGAAATCATTCGCGGAGGCATCTTGGGAATTTCCCCGGGGCAAAGCAGCGCGGCCCGGGCTCTTGGTTTAAATTCGATACAAACCATGTTGTATGTGGTGTTGCCACAGGCCATCCGAATCATCATCCCTGCCCTGGGCAACAGCGTCAACGGCTTGCTCAAGACAACCTCTGTGACTTCGGTGATCTCCATGGAAGAATTACTGCGCAAGACGCAGATTCTGATACAGGAAAAATTCCTTGTGCTGGAGTTATTCGCTGTGGCAGCTATTTACTACTTGTTACTCACTTCGCTGTGGGACGTCATACAGCGCCGTATTGAAGCGCGCTATGGGCGCGCTTACAAGTCGATTTCAATCTCAGAAGGACATTAAAAGATGGGATTGGCAATGCATTCCATTGAACTGACCGCGTTACCAAAAATAGCGGGCAACTTTCCCGTGCGATCCGATGCAAGCCCCAACCTGGCAACCCAGGCCTATTCGCACCTGCGATCCCTTATCTTAGGGCGGCATATTCTGGGTGGTACGGGGCTGGCCGAAGGCCGACTGGCGCTGGAGCTTAACGTCTCTCGCACACCGATGCGCGAGGCCCTGGTGCGACTGGCTGGCGAGGGCTTGCTAGAGAAAACCGCCGAGGGCATTTACCGCGTCCGTTCGGTGTCCATACGACAATTTTTTGAGTGCATGGAGGTGCGAGAGTTGCTCGAGTGCCACGCCATTGAACGGGCGATAGCAACGGCCCGAGACTCTGATTTACAAACGCTGCATGCAGAATTGATTGCGCTACCGGTCTCTGCACAGGACGACTTGTCGCACTGGCAGTTTGACAACCGCTTTCACTCATTTTTTGCCACGGCTGCGGAAAACCAGGCCCTCGCCCGCGCGATACAACGCGAACGCGTTGTGGCGCGTTTGTTTCGTATTTCTTCGCCATTTCATCGACAAGCAGAGAGCGATGATGAGCATATCGAGATCATGAACGCGGTCATGCGGCGCGACATCAAATCAGCCCAATTTGCCATGCGCAGACATCTGCAGAACTTGCAAAACGATGCGCGTCGCGAGATCGAAAGCGAGGCCTTTATGAGCCCGCGCAACATGGAGTTGGGATGACCGAGTTCGATACCCTTATTCGCCATGGCACGATCGTCACGGCCTCCGACACCTTCGAGGCCGATATTGGCATCACCGACGGCAAAATTCAGGCGATCGGGCGCAAGCTGCCAGCTGGCAAAAAGAACATTGACGCCACGGGTAACCTGGTCATGCCTGGTGGTGTCGATGGGCATTGCCACCTCGACCAACCCACTGGCGACGGGTCGGTTTGTGCTGACGACTTCTACACCGGCACGGTGGCCGCCGCTTATGGTGGCACCACCACCGTCATTCCCTTTGCCTGCCAGTTCAAGGGCATGCCCATGCAAGCGGCCGTGGACGATTACCACCGCCGCGCGCAAGGCAAAGCGGTCATCGATTACGCCTTTCACCTGATCGTCAGCGACCCTACCGAGGCGCTGCTCAAGGTGGACTTGCCGCGGCTGATCAACGAGGGCTACACCTCGTTCAAGATCTACATGACCTACGACGACATGAAGCTCAACGACAAACAGATCGTGCAGCTGCTGTCGCTAGCCCGAACCCACGGCGCCATGGCCATGATTCACGCCGAAAACGCGGACCTGATCAGCTGGCTCACCGATACATTGCTTGAGCAGGGCAAGACAGAGCCCCGCTTTCATGCCGCTGCCCGGCCCATGCTGGTTGAACGCGAAGCCACGCACCGGGCCATCTCCATCGCCGAGTTGGCTGACGTGCCAATCCTGATCGTGCACGTGTCCGGCCGCGAGGCCGTGGAGCAGATTCACTGGGCGCAGGGTCGCGGCATGCGGATCTACGCCGAGACCTGCCCGCAATACGTGACGCTCACGCAAGACGATCTGGCGCGCCCCGGCTTTGAGGGCGCCAAATGCATTGGCAGCCCGCCGCCTCGCAACAAGGAAAACCAGGCCGTGATTTGGGACGGCCTGGCCAGCGGCCTTTTCCATATTTTTTCTTCAGACCACGCACCATTTCGCTACAAGTCAGAGACGGGGAAGATGCTGCATGGCGAGTCTACGCCCTTTAACTGGATTCCCAATGGGGTACCTGGCATCGAGACCCGCCTTCCCATCTTGTTCTCAGAAGGCGTCAAAAAGGGCCGCATCAACCTTAACAAATTCGTCGAACTCGTAGCCACCAACCCGGCCAAGATGTATGGCCTTTATCCTCGCAAAGGCACGCTGGCAATTGGCAGCGATGCAGACATCGTGATTTTCGACCCCAACGCCAAGCGGACCATCTGCAGCCAGCATCTGCACCACAACGTCGACTACACGCCCTACGAAGGGTTGGAGATCGAGGGCTGGCCGGTGACCGTGTTGTCGCGCGGCGAGATCGTCATCGACAACGAGAAATTGGTAGCTGCAGCCGGGCGCGGCGAATTTTTACCCTGCAGCAAGCCAGACATGGCGCGGCCTAAAGTCGCCTGACTGCGAACTGGCGCCTGTTGGCCTCTACATTTTTTTCTTGCCATTTGGACCCTCATGAGCACTCTCCCTAAACTTAAGATCTCCGCAGGTCCGTTCGTCTTTGAGGGTCAGCTCGAAACCGAATTGGCTCCGCTGACCTGCGCCGCATTCATGAAGCTGCTTCCCTACAGGCAAAAGGTGATTCACGTTCGCTGGAGCGGAGAGGGCGTGTGGGTTCCACTGGGGGACGAACACTTTGACCTGAAGTACGAGAACCACACCAGCTACCCCGCGCCTGGACAAATGATCCTCTACCCGGGCGGTATTAGCGAATGCGAGATTCTGTTAGCCTATGGCGGTGTTCACTTCTCTAGCAAGCTGGGGCAACTGGCGGGTAACCACTTCATCACACTCACGTCCCACCTTGCGCAATTGCCGGCCTTAGGAAAACTGGTTTTGTGGCAAGGCGCGCAAGACATACTGATTGAGTTGACCTGAATGCCGACCAATCAAAGTCACAACGACCGTATCGCCCAGGCGGTAAGGCTTCGCCAAGAGTCAATCATCGGATTTCTTCGTGAATTGATAGCCCAAACCCAGCATGGCGAAGCGGCCGTTCAAAACACAATCGCCGCGGCATCCACCGAGATGGGCTGCAAGGTTGAGCGGGTCAAGTACGATCCGCAAACTGTCCCCATGGTCCAGGAGTTCGCCGCCGAACAAGCCATCACCCAGGGATTGCGAGAATGCGTGGTTGCTAAAACAGGTACGGCTGGCGCCGGACGCAGCCTGCTATTTTTTGGACATCCGGACTCTGAACCTCTTTCGCGTCTTGCCGAGTGGAAACACGATCCGTTCAAAGGTGAAATCAGCCAGCAGCGTATTTTTGGATGGGGGGTGGCAGACGACCTCGCTGGTGTGGCGATCTATACCCAGGCCATGGCGGTACTCAAGGCCTGTGGCCTGCAGCCCAAGGGTGAAGTCACTTTGGTGAGCACGCCTAGTAAACGCCATGCTCGAGGTGTCTCCGCCCTTTTGCATCAAGGTCTGACGGCTGATGCGGCGATCTACCTTCATCCAGCTGAATCGGGTATGGGTATGAAAGAGATCAAGGCCTTCGCATCGGGCCAGTTGGAGTTTCGCATTCGAGTTCAGGGCGCTGCGCCGCCCACCTCCGAGCCGCTACAGACGGCCTTTGCCCATCTGGCAGTCAATCCGGTAGCCAAGGCTTTCGAAGTGTTTCAGGCGCTGCAGAAGCTCGATGAACAACGCGGGAAAGAGATTTTTCACCCCTTGCTTGATCAGGCTGTTGGCCGATCGACAAACATCATGGTGTCCATGATCAACTGCGACGTCGCCGACTCCTTATCGCGAGTGCGTCACGAATGCTGGTTGGGTGGCGCTATTTCCTTCGCACCGCCCGAACCCATGGACCATGTCATGGGGCAAGTTCAAAACGCATTGGCGGAACTGGCCAAAGGAGATTCCTGGTTTAGCACGAATCCGCCGCAGCTGCACTGGGACTCTGGTGTTACAGGTGCGCAAGTCAATGCAGACCATCCGTTGTACCAGACACTTGCTGCGGCTATTCATCGCACTACCGGACATACGCCTCGGGTCAACCCCATGCACACATCCAGCGATATACGTAACCCGATGGTTCAAAAAAATATTCCTACTGTGGGCCTGGGCCCGCTTTGCGGAGCCCTGTCGCAAAACGGTCAGACTGACGAGTGGGTCGATGTAGAGGACTATTTGGCAGCAGTCACTGTTGTGGCATCGACCATCCTTGATTGGTGCGGAGCCGAGCCAGCCAACGGCTGAAGCCTTGAATAACGAAGGAGAGTTTATGAAACAAGGACGTCGCTCTTTCTCGGCTGCTCTAGCCGCTTTGCCTTTGGTGTTGAACGGGGCCACGGCAAACGCCCAGACCTCTGCGTGGCCCAACCGCCCGATTCGACTTGTGGTGCCTTATCCCCCGGGCGGGGCCAGCGATATCTCCGGACGTTTGCAGGCAGAAGTGCTTACGAAAGCGCTAGGCGCACCCGTTGTCGTCGATAACCGCGCGGGAGCTGGGGGAACCACTGGCACGGCGTTTGTCGCGAAGTCACCACCTGATGGTTACATGATCATGATGGCGAGCCCCTCCTCCCACCTGGGAGCGCCCATGCTGTTCCGCTCAGCGGATTACGAGGGGGTTGACGACTTCACCGCCATTGCGACTTTCTCTCAGGGCACCGCGGTCGTCTGCGTGAATCCCGCATTACCCATCAGGAACATCCAAGAGCTCATTGCCTACGCCAAAGCAAACCCGGGCAAACTCAATTTCGGGTCGGCCGGGGCGGGTGGTGCCAACCATATGCTGGGCGTGTTGTTTATGCAGCGTACCAGCACAGACTTGACTCACATACCTTATCGGGGAGCGGCGCAGGCCTTGGTGGACCTCATCGCAGGAAATATCCAGGTAGTTTTTGACAGCTACTCTGGAATCATCGGTGCGATTCGTGCCGGCCAGGTGCGTGCGCTGGGCGTTACCAGTGCTGCGCGCTGGCCGCTTGCCCCTGAAATGCCCACTGTGCAGGAGCAAGGCGTCGCCAACTACAACTTGCCGTCCTTCTCCGCAGTCATGGGGCCAGCCAACATGCCCGCCAGCATCGTCCAACGCATGAATACCGCGATCAACGATGGGCTTAAGGACCCGGCCCTGGCCCAACGCCTGACAGCTGCAGGGAACATCCCCTACCCCATGTCGACACAGGAATTTGCGGCCCTCATGCGCTCGCAGCGGGAAGTCTGGCGCGAACTTGTCCGGGTTTCGGGCGTTCAGCCGACTTGACCGGGTATGAACGATTTCTCGCAAACCATCATTGCTTCTGCGCAGGCGCGCCGTGCCCAAAGCATTGCGTTCCTCGGTAGGCTGATCAAGGCCCAGCGCGGCGGCGAATCGGCCGTGCAGCAATGCTTCGCAGAGCACCTGACTGAGGCGGGTTGCCATGTGGAGTCTCTTCACTACGCGCCTACCGAAGTGCGGATGCAGCACGAATTCGCAACCGGCGAGCTCGCTGCTTCCGAAGAGCGTTGCAGCCTTGTCGCTCGTCTACGGGGCGAAGGCGCGGGTCGTAGCCTGGTTTTTTTCGGGCATCCCGACGGAGAACCCGTGATGAACATCGAGCGCTGGCAGCACGATCCTTATGCCGAAACGATCAGCGAAGGGCGGATATACGGCTGGGGCGTTGCCGATGACCTTGCTGGTATCGCCATCATGGCGGAAGCTATCCACACCATCGTGGCTTCGGGTTTCCGCCCCCGGGGAGATGTGCTTGCGGCGAGCACACCCTCCAAACGCCATGCGCGGGGGGTTGCGGCGGTACTGCAGAACGGGCATGCAGGAGATGGCGCAATTTACCTGCATCCTGCCGAGAGCGGATTTGGAATGCAGGAGATAAAAGCCATTTGCAGCGGCCAATTGCATTTGCGCATCACTGTTTCTGGACAGGCGCCGGACACCAAAGAGCCGGGGCACACCGCGTTTTCGCATCTCGCAACGAATGCGCTGGATAAGGCTATGCTGGTTAAGACGGCCCTCGATGATCTCAACAACTCGCGCGCAGCTCGGGTGCATCATGCAGGCATCGAGAGTGTTGTTGGTCGTGCAACCAACATACTGGTTTCGCACATCGCATGCGGGGATCCCCTTCGATTCACCCGAGTGCCCACGAGCTGCTCGCTGGGCATCTCGATTTCATTCCCTCCCGGGGAAAGCATGGAAAGCGTTCAGCGGGAAATTCAGGACTGCCTGGCTTCGTGTGCACTGCAAGACTCTTGGTTGCGTGATCATCCACTCGGCATCGAATGGCTCGCCGGCGTCACGGGCGCCGAGCTACCGGCCGATTCGGCATTGTTCGGCGCTGTCAGTTCGGCGGTAACACAGGTCACGGGCTTGAAGCCCTTCGTCAATGCCATGCATACATCCTCCGATATCCGAGTGCCGATGGTGCAAAAAGGAATACCCACCGTTGGCTTCGGTCCGCTCTGCGGCGACTTGAGCCAGAACGGAAGTCATGATGAGTGGGTGGACGTAGAAGATTATTTGCGCGCCATCGCGGTCGCCGCAGACAGTGCGCTGCGTTGGTGCGGCGCGGTGCGCAGTTGATCTGAAACATCAACCCGCTGCGAAGCCTCTAGGAAGAAACTTTGACCTTGGCCAGCTGCAACTCCTCATCCACCGTGCCAGTGATGTAGGCCATTACTTTTCGCCAATCCATAAGTGTCCCACTGCTGAAAGATGCTTTTTTTATATTTTATGGGCGGCCTGAGTGGTCATTGGGGCTTTGGCTGTAAGGCTTTTGGGCAGCAAAGCACCGGCGCTTTGAGAGATTCGTATTTTTGAGCTGTACGGTGTGGGTTGAGCACTGGGCCAAGCTGATTCTCATTTTTGACCATACGCGAGCCAGCCATAACAACGTGAATAAAACGGCCGACTGTTTATGATGGTGCCATCAAGCAATCGCAAGATCTCGTGTCACGAACGTCTGTCGTCTGGGCGCGATCAGCTTAAAGGATCGAAATGGATTTGAATGTTGTTGAATGGTTAGGCACGCGAGTGTCGATGTCACTGAACGGTGCAACAGCATTGGTTCAGTTCTTCAATCCGCCACATGGTTATATGGATGAAGCGATGGAGGCCGAATTGGCGCAGGTACTAGACCGCCTTGAGCATTGGCCGCAAGGTCGAGTCGTGATCCTTACGGGGCGGGATCCCGGCGTCTTCATTCGCCATTACGACGTAGCAATACTGCATAAGCGCGCACAGTTTTTTCAGGCTAAGGAAAAAAAATTCTCAATGGATCGCCCGGTTCCGAATAGCGGTATCCACGATTGCCTTGAGCGCATCGACAAGAGCCCCTTGATATTCATCGCAGCAATCAACGGTGTAGCTATGGGGGGAGGTTTTGAATTAGCACTCGGTTGCGATATTAGACTGGTTCAGGAAGGGGGCTACCAACTTGGTCTGCCTGAGCTCAATCTGGGCCTGCTGCCTGGTGCTGGTGGTACCCAGGCATTGGCTGCGTTACTGGGAACCAGCAGATCTTTGTTTTACCTGTTGACAGCCAAGGTGTTCAATCCGCAGGAAGTTCTTGCGCTAGGTATTGCCTCGGCATGCGTAAAGGATGTCCTTTACTCTGCGCGTGCTTTGGCCCAAGGTATTGAGGCAGCTCCGGCTCGGGCCTGCGCGAACATCAAACACTTGGTGCTCAATGCTGGTCGGTGGAGTAAGGCGGATGGATTGGCCGCAGAACGAACCTTGTTCTGCGATTGTATGGTCGATCCCGTCGCTTTACCGCTGATCGAGGCCGTAGCCCTGGGCCACCGAACCATAGTTGATGCTTTAATCCCGCAGCCTGGCCAAGACCCGGAATGACACGCAAGGCTGCCTCCGTCAGCGCAGTCGGTGGCATTACACCCGATCGCAAAGCTGAGCTCATCGACAAAGCAGCGCGGCTCTTTGGTGAGCGCGGATATGGCAACACCTCCATGCGAGACATTGCTGCAGCCTTCGGGATTCTCCACGGCTCGCTGTACCACCACTTTGGTTCAAAGGAGGAGCTGTTTATCACTGTGTATGCCTCCGGGGTTGATGCCTTTATTGCGGTTGTCCAGGCTGCCATTGCTCCACTGCCAGACCCCTGGGATCGGCTCGAGGCGGCATGTGTTGCCCACCTTGAGGCCCTGCTGACCCGGGATAGCCCAGCGGCAACGGTGTTGGCAGACTGGTCATCAGCATATACCGAGACCATGCGCATTGCCCTTGTGCGAGAACGTGATCGTTACGAACGGGTGTTTGGAGAATTGACGGATGAAGTTGATCTGGCCCCCGCCATCAAGCGCAGATATTTCCGGCTCGGGCTACTTGGGGCCCTCAATGGCGCGCTCAATTGGTATCAGCCCGGCAGAGATTCACCGGCCGCGGTCGCACGGCAATTGTTTGCATTATTTCACCCGCCGCGTTCGTAGGCGGTAATGTTGCAACTGACAATGAACCGTTGTTGCGAAATCATTGGCTTCAATGTCGTCATATTTTAAGATGGACCATACCCAGTCTTTCAGCATCCGTGACATCGGCAGCATGCACATCGGAGGGAGAGAGGCCGTTCTCAGCGGGCTAGCCGAGCGCGAAGTGCTCTATTCGCCAGGAAATCCTCCTGTCATAGTGAATCCCAATGGCGCATTTGAAGTCGAACAGATGTATGTCCAATACGTCCGTCTAGCGACTCCTAAAGCTCGCCATCCATTGTTGCTTATGCACGGTGGTGGACTGTGTGGCGTAACTTACGAAACCAAGCCGGACGGGCATCCCGGATGGCAAAGCTGGTTTTTGCGCGCCGGTCACGATGTGTATGTGGCGGACGCCGTGGAACGCGGCCGCGCATCCTGGGCTCGTTCTCCAGAAATTTTTCCAGGCGAACCTCACTTTCGCACGAAGGCGCAAGCCTGGGAGCTGTTTCGCATTGGGGCAGACGGATCTTGGCGCGGCAGTGCTAGAGAAAGCGCAGCCAACTCCGGGACTCTTTTCCCAACCACCGCATTTGATCAGTTCATGAAGCAGTCCACTCCGCGGTGGACCACAACAGACAACGTCACACAGGCGGCTTACAACACACTGCTCGATGAGCATGGTCCATTCGTCGTCATCACGCACAGCCAGGGAGGAAACTTCGCATTCAGGATGGCCGCAGCCCGCCCTGAAAAAGTTGTGGCAATCGTGGCTGTCGAACCCTCTGGTTTCCCGGTCCTGAGCCAGGATTCGGTAGCGGCCTTCCGGCACATCCCGCATTTATTCGTTTGGGGCGATCACATGGCTACAAGTGCCACTTGGAATCGCATCCGTCAGGGGCTAGACCATTACACCAACACCTTGCGATCTCAGGGTGTGGCGGTTGATGAACTGGACCTGCCGGCGATGGGGGTTGCGGGTAACTCACACATGCTGATGATGGACACCAATTCCAATTTGGTGGCCAGTTTGATCCAGGAGTGGCTCGCAGGCAAGGGACTGATGCACGGCTGAAACCTTTGAAATATGCCCTCTCCTTCAATTTCAACCCAAAAAAAGAGGCCCAGTGGGCCTCTTTGATCAAGCCGCCATTGCTACTCACTGGTCCAGCTTGACATTGGCCGTGCGGATGTAGTTGCCCCAGCGATCGTATTCGTTGTTATAAAAAGCCTGATAGGACTTCTGATCCATGCGGTCGATAACCATGGTCATCTTGCGCATGGTTTCGGCAACACCCTGTTCAGCCAAGGTTGCCTCGATGGCCTGATGCAATTTGGCCAGGACGTCCGCCGGAACTCCGGTTGGGGCCAGGAACCCGAGCCAAGGCCCCATATCGATGGCAATGCCTTTTTCGCGCATGGTCGGCACGTCCTTGAAATCGGCCAACCGCTCCTTGGCGGCAACCACTAGCATGCGAACCGTGCCAGCACGAGCGTGCTGTTCCGCCACGGGAATAGGGCAAATTGCGCAGGTAATCTGGTTGGCAAGTTGTGCCTGAATCAGCGGTGCTGTACCGTTGTAGGGTACGTGCAGCAGATCAATTTTTGCCACCTGCTTGAGTGCTTCCACGGTGATCTGACCTGAACTGCCCTGACCCCAAGAGCCAAACGTCAGCGGCTGTTTGGCTTCGCGCGCCTGCTGAAGAAATTGCTCAAATGTTGTCGCGGGATTCGAGGCATGAACGGTCAGTGCCAAAGGGGTAAAGCCAATAGGTGCTACCGCAACAAATTCCTTCTTGGAATCATAGGGTGACTGCTTGAGGATGTGCGGCGCAATCGAGTGTGAGTCAGCAGCGCCGTACACCAATGTGTACCCATCGGCAGGACTGCGAGCTGCTACCGCGCTGCCAATAGTGCCAATGGCACCCGGGCGATTTTCGACAACAACTGGTTGCCCCAAACGAGCGGAAAGGCTCGGCAGCATTGCCCGGACAAGGACATCACCACCACCACCTGCCGCCCAAGGCATGATGATCTTGATCGGACGGTTAGGGTACGGCCCGGACTGTGCCATTGCGGCAACTGGCAGGCTGCCCAGCGCAGTGACTGCAGCTGCGCCGAGGACTTGGCGGCGGGAAATTCGGCTGGATTGCATAAAAGTCTCCTATGGGTTTACTGACGACGGGGGAAAAAATTTAGCGAAGCAAGTTCTCGAGAAGCAGGGCCATCCCCTGGCCGGCACCGATGCACATGGTGATCACGGCATAACGGCCCTTGGTGTCCTGCAGATGGTGCATGGCGGTCATGGTCATACGCAAACCAGTCGCGCCGGGCGGATGACCGATGGAGATGCCCCCACCGTAAAGATTGGTCCGCTCACGGGGCAGGCCCAACTCCTTCTCGGCATGGAGGTTCACAACGGCAAAGGCCTCATTGACCTCAAAATAATCGATGTCGCCTACGGTCATTCCGGTCCGTGCCAAGAGTTTGCGAACGGCTGGGACAGGGCCAATGCCCATCAAATTGGGATCAACACCGATCGTGGCCCAGTCCACAACCCGAGCTTGTGCCTGCAAATTGCGACCTTGCGCAGCATCGCTACCAGCCACCACGATGAACGCGGCTCCGTCAGTTACTCCGCTGGCGTTACCCGGCGTTACCGTCCCATCTGTGGCGAAAGATGGGCGCAGCTGCCCAAGGCGCTCCAGCGTCATGTCTGGCCGAGGGAACTCGTCCAAGCTCATCAAGCGCCGAGCCCGGCCGTTGGCAACTTCGATAGGGGCAATCTGCCGTGACAGGAAGCCCGAATCAACGGCGCGCTTCGCTCGCTGCTGACTCATGAGGGCCCATTCGTCCATCGCCTCCCGTTGATAGCCGTAAATGCGGGCGATGCTCTCAGCCGTCTGTCCCATGTACTCCTTGGAGAAGGGGTCGCGGTAGGTGTTTTCCAGCAGGTCTTGAAGGTTCTGGTCTCCTCGCTTGTGGCCCCAACGGCCTGTGCGGAGCACAAACGGAGCCCGGCTGTAATTTTCAGCCCCACCAGCAAGAGCAATCGACGAATGCCCAGACAGGATCTGCTCGGCAGCTGAGACAATCGCCTGCAGGCCAGCGCCACATCCTCGGCTGACAGTCAAGGCACTCACGTTTTCGGGCAAGCCCATGGCCACCGATACAACCCGTGCTCCGAACAGGCTATCCGGATCAACAGGTACCGTATTGGCATACACCAGGTGGTCGATGTCGTCGCCACGCAAGCCACTGCGCGCGAGGCAGGCCTTTGCGGCATGGGTTGCCAATTCCGTTAGCGGCGTGTCGCGAAAACTTCCACCAAAATCGCCAAACGGCGTACGCGCAGGCGCGCAGAGGACGATGTCTTTGTTCATGTGGTGATTTGTATGTCTTTGTCGGTGGGCTCAAAGCTTAGTTCTGCGGATGCTCGGCACTCGGACGCTTTTTCAGGGGTCGACAGTCGAAGGCCTGCAAGCGCGGATCGGCACCGGGCGCAAAGATGCGGTTCTTTTGCACCTTGTTGGTCGCAGTCGCGGGCAGTTCCTCAAAAAAGGCCACCCAGGCTGGTGCTTTGTAATAAGCGAGCTCACCCAAACAAAAGGTCACCAGGTTCTGCGCAGTCGCCGGGTTGGCCGCATATCCGACCGAGGGCACCACCACTGCCAGCACCTCTTCGTCGCGCATTTCATCAGGGACCGCCATAACAACAACCCGGGCGACAGCCGGGTGAGCAGCGAGAGTGGCTTCTACCTCGCCTGCAGAAATGTTTTCACCGGAGCGGCGGATCATGTCTTTGCGGCGATCAACAAAATAGAGCATCCCGCTGCTGCCCTGCGTCACGACATCGCCTGTGTGAAACCATCCGCCTCGCCAAGCCGTTTCGGTCGCGTCCTCGTCATTCAGGTAGCCACTGAAAAAACCTTGTCGCGGGTTATCGCCTTCAGCACACACCAGGAGCTCCCCCGGGATGTCAATCGCCACATTGAGATCATGGTCATCAACCACCCTAACCTGTATGGGGTGGGCAGCCCGACCAAAAGCGCGGGTATGGGTCATGCGGGGCTCATGCTGATTGGTCAAAAAACGCCCCGTCTCGGTCATGCCCCACACTTCAACCAAGGGGAAACCAAAGCGCTTCTCGAATGCCGGGTGCAAGGTCGGGTCACAACCCGCACCCAGTCCGAAGCGGATTTGATGCTTCGCCTCCCACGGTCCCAGATCCTGCTTGATCAGGGCCGGCGGCATGATGCCAAGGTAGTGAATTCCGGTGGCCCCAGACTTGACACAATCCTCCCACCAGGTACTCACGTGGAAACGATCGGGCAGCACCAAACAGTTGTCGGTCAAGCACATCGTGGCGATGGTGGTCATGCCACAGTTCATGTGAAATACAGGCAGAGGGTTGAGTATCCGTTCGCAGGCATGTCGTAGGGTCAGCAGCCCACCTAGATCCCGGTACCAAGCACCGGCTGTCAGAACATACTCGTTAGTCAGAATGCAGCCCTTGGGTTGACCGGAAGTCCCCGATGTGAAGAGGATCGCGGCCTCTCGATGAAGCGGGTTACCTGCCTTGAGAGCCGGCCTGGGAGCGGCAGGGAGCATTTGTTCCAGCAGCTCAAGAGGGGTGTTGGGCCGTTGACTCAGCATCTCATCTGTGGCGATGGCCTGTGCGACGGCCTGATGTCGGTCATCCTTCGCCACGATTGCGTCCACCTCTGCGAGGCGCAACGCATGTCGAATTTCAGCGCCACGATGGTCAGGGTTAAGCGGGACAATAGACGCGCCTAGACGATTTAGCGCGATGAAATGGAAAAAATGGCGGGGATGATTGCCCAACGCCAGCGCGAAGCGGTGCCCCACCCCCCAACCTTTGCCGCCATACAGCCCTACCAACCGATCAATTTCAGTCCCTGCCTGCGCATAGGTCCACTCGCGGCCGCCGCTGACGGCGGATTCAGCCAGAAAAGGCAGACTCCCGGCTCTTTGACGCGCTGAATCAAACGCCTCATAGAGGGTCATTGGTGGCTTCGAAATATCGCTCATTTCAGCGTTGTAGCAAGGTGATGGCACAGGCTGCCTCATCGAAACCCATCACGCCGCCCCCGTTTTCAGCTAAGCCAATGTCCGCGTCAATGACTTGACGAGGGCCGCATTCACCGCGAAGCTGACCGGCCAACTCATAGATCATCGACAGGCCGGTCGCACCCACGGGGTGTCCCTTTGAGACCAGGCCGCCAGACAGGTTGGTAGGAATGCGGCCGCCAAGCGCAGTTGCGCCACTGGCAACAAATGCGCCGCCTGAACCGATGTCGCAAAAACCAAGCATCTCCGCTTGGTAGATTTCGCAGAATGAGGTCGCGTCATGCACTTCGGCTACATCGAGGTCTTGCGGTGTCATACCTGCAGCTGCATAGGCGCGCTTGGCTGCCAAGTGCGAGAGCCCTGGCTCATCGAGGCGACGGTACTTGCCGCCCGTCAATATGCTCGCGCGCACCCGAATCGCACGCTCTCGAACGGCAGGCGGCATCTCTTTGAGCGCACGCCCCGAGCAAAGCAGCCCAGCCGCCGCGCCGTCACCGACTGGTGAACACATGGAACGCGTGAGTGGCCAACTCACCTCCCTGTCGTTCAGAACCTCTTGCTGTGTTACCTCAAACCGATATTGCGCTTTGGGGTTGAGCGCGCCCATGGCGTGATTCTTCGATGCTGCGAAAGCAATCTGTTCGCGCGTCGTACCAAAGGTCTTCATGTGGTACGCCGCTTGCATCGCATAGGTGTCCATGAAAAGGGTTCCGCCTGCTGCATTGGGCGCAAAGGGTTTACCAGACTTTTCGCCAGCCTCTTGGTAGTAGGCCATCCATTCCTGGGGATCCAGCTGATCGATCCCACCTTCAAAGATCTCCTGGGTTTTGGCAGGCTCTTCGGGGAAAAATGTCTTCTCGACTCCGATCGCCAGTGACAGATCGGCTTGGCCGGAGAGGATGTCTTTGTACGCGCCATGCAATGCCATGGACGCGGTAGCACACCCACCCTCCACATTGATCATCGGTGCACGTTCAGGGAAGAGTCTGTCCCGCACCAGTGGCGTGAAGCAAACCTGACCACGAATATTGCGCTGACCAAAGGTGCCCATCCCGCAGTTGCCAAACCAGGCCTGCTCAATGCGTTCTCCAGAGGAAAGTCCGGCGTCGGCCAATACTTCCAGATAGGCTTGCCGAGTCAGATCCTTGAAGCTTCGATTGGCTTGCTTGCCAAATGGAGTGCAAGATACGCCAATCAGATAAACATCGTCCACGTTTGGTTCCCTTTTAAACCGGACTATGGCTATGTCAGGAAAATTGGCAGCTGCGATGGCCCGCGCATAACCAGCGCATCGATCCAGTCCACTTCCCGGTGACCACGACGAAGATTAGGGTACCGGGCTACCAGCTGACCGAGGCAGACCTTGGCTTCTAGTCTTGCCAATGGCGCGCCTAAACAAAAGTGTGCCCCTTGGCCAAAAGTCAAGTGCCGGTTGGGCGTACGCCCCAAGTCCAAGGCGTTCGGACGCTCGAATCGGCGCGGATCTCGATTGGCCGCGTTGATCATGGCGAAGACTCTATCGCCCTCGCGCAGCGTCTTATCTCCCAATTGGTGGTCGCGCGCCACGACTCGGGCGATGCTGTTGCTAGGGCCGTCGTATCGCAGAAACTCCTCGACCGCTAGGGTAATGAGATCGGGCTCAGCTGTGAGCCGATACAACTGATCCGGATGGGCAAGCAAAGCAACAACAGCGTTGCCCAACAGATTAGTCGTGGTTTCATGCCCGCCGAAAAGGATAAGCATGCAGGTGGCAATCAGTTCGTCTTCGTTCAATGAACCGTGCTCATCACGGGCCGTAATCATCAAGCTGATGACATCCGTACCAGGATGGCTCCGCCGCAGCTGGATGATCTCTTTGAAATAGGCAGACATATGATCAGCACCATCTCGCGCCTTACGGTACTTATCGCCCCCCCCTTTGGCAGTTCCGATGAAGAGTCTAAGGTCATCCGACCAGAACTTGATTTTGTAAAAATCTTGTCGCGGCACGCCCAACATGTCCAGGATCACGTAGGCCGGCACCAAGACTGCAACGTCTTTCATGAAGTCCATCTCAGCGCGCTCATCACACTGCCGGAAGATGTGGTCAACCGTCTGGACGATCTGCGCCTCCAGACCGGCAATCATGGCTGGCGTGAATACCGAATTGAGTAGCTTTCGCAGGCGTGTATGTTCAGGTGGCGCCTTGAAGACCAACCAGAGATTCAGGTAACGCATCACCCCAGAAAGAATGTCACGGCGTTCGTCCTTGAGGGACTCGTAGAACGGTCGAAGCCTATCTGAAGACATGTTCGCCGACATCGCCACTTGGCGAACGTCGTCATACCGCGTGATCACCCAGCTGCGAATGGGCTCACTCCAGTGCACAGAGTCATGCTCTTGGAGCTCCTCATAAAGCGGGAATGGATTTCGCCTGATCGCGTCATCCGCCGGATCGTAGACAGGGGTGGCTTGCGTATCGCTCATATATCAAGAACAAAACAGGCCGTGAGGGCGCGCGAACAGCAGGGCGTGAAAGCATCGTTTCGCATCTGCTCCTCTGGAAGCATAAATTGATTACGGTGATCCGGTATCCCGTCAAGCACCGGGTTCAGGCAAGATACACAGAGCCCCTGTTCACAAGAAACCAAGACGTTCACGCCCACCGCTGCGAACGCCTGGACCACCGCTGTCCCCGCAGGCACTTCGACTTCCTGGCCGGTAGACTTGATTTTGTCCATAAACGCCTGTTCGGCACTTATTCGTTCAGGAGTTACAGAAGGCGCGGCCGAAAACAACGCTCTACGGATGCGCCCAGACTCGACACCGCAGGCATGCGCCGCTGCTGCAACGGCTTCCATGAACCCAAAAGGCCCGCAGATGTACACCAAACTTCCTGCGTTCCCCGGCGTAAAGATGCTGCTGGCTGGCGTTGGCGCATCCTCGTCGTATGACAGATGAAGTTTGTCCGCATAAGAAGCAGAGCTCAGTTGCTCGAAGAAGGCGCAAAAAAATTTTTGACGCGCATGGTGGTGCAGGCGGCACGGCGCCCCTTGTGAGTCCAATGCAATGTGAGCATCCGGCGACCAAGCGGGCAGTGCCTCACTGTACGAAGGCCCAAGGTCAATATAAATAATGCCTTCGGCGACCGTTTGCCGATGCATTACACGCACCTCAAAGCTGCGAGGTGCAGACAGCGCCGCGAACTGCACTGACTCATCGCTCCCCACGCTCTGCTTAGCGTCGCTGACCAAATTTGGTGTCTTTAGTGTTTTAACCATGCAACCTAGCGTAGCAGATCAACCATAACCAAACAAGCGTTTGGTTATCTTTCTCGCCTAGGGTTTTCACTTAGCATCACAAAATGCTCACCGCGCTCAGAGCCAATTCAGTCGAGGGGAAGTTGATGTCAAGCCCTGGCGATGACCCTGTCCATCCATGCGCCTTTTAGCAGCACCTTTCCTGACCGTCCACTGCGGCCTGCATGAGCGAGTGCCTCATGCACTTTTTCGAGCGGATAGACGGCCTCAATCTCCATTTTGAGTGTGCGGGCTTGGACCATGGCAACCAGCTCTGGGTAAAGCGACCGCGTCAAACCACGGTTTTCGGCATTTGCAAACCAAGTTGCCAACCAAAACCCCTGCACCCGAAGATCCCGAAAAACCAAATCATGAGCAGTCACCTCGCATGCTTGGCCACTCAGCAACCCGTAAACTACCAAAAGAGAGCTGTCCGCCAGGCAATGGGCAAGACCATTGGAGGACTGCCCTCCCACTGCATCCAGCGCCAATCGCGCTATTTCACCTTTTGTGGCCTGGAGGACCTTATCGCGCAACGCAGGCCCGCTCAAATCAGCGTCGACGACCCATACTGATTCGCTCGTGTCGGGCGAGCTAACGGCGTCGGTTCGCCGCACGATATTGACAATTCTTAAACCGAGACTTTTGGCCAACTGGCGCACACTCTGTCCCACCGCCGAATTGGCGGCGTTTTGGATAACCCAATCGCCGCTTTTCAGCTTGCGCATGTACCTGAGCAAAATCCAAGCTGTGGCCGGATTCGCAGTCAACATAGCGCATTGCAGAACATCCGCATTGACTGGAATGCTCACCAAAAAACGACGCGAAACCACCCGCTCATCGACCCAACAGCCGCCCGGCGCCATCGGCAGGACATGATCGCCGACAACCAAGTCTAGAACATCTGGCGCCACTTCCAGCACAACCGCGACGCCCTCGTATCCCGGTAAATACGGCAGCGGGGGCTTCACGCCATACCGTCCGTCGACTTGCAAGAGATCGGCTGGATTGATCGTCATGGCTAGCATGCCAATGCGGACTTGACCGCTTTGGAGCGGTTCGCGAGCCACCTGACATATTTGCACGCGCTCAAAAATAGGAACGGCGGGATCCGTGGACACCACCTGCGCGCGCCGAGGCAGGGCATCGAGGAGAGGTAAAGAATGTTGGGAAAGATCCATGGTCATAACAAACGTCTATTTGTTGCACCAAACAGTTGGTTGCCTAGTATCGCGCATCGGTATCGGCACTTTGCCTGATGACGCCCACACCAAATTGGCCTAGGTGGCGGTTTGCTGTGACCAAGCACGATGCCGTCAGCACCCCGTGTGATCAAAAAAGGTTCTGTCGCAGTAAGCGTAAACGACAATCAGCGTCATGCTTGATTTCCGTAAAAGTTTGCTCAACAGCACCTTGAACAAGGTCTTCCAACGGCTCCACTATCCTCTGGAAGTGATGCTGAGCTGTGTGCGCTGGTACGT
>SXGQ01014319.1_pt1 | contig 24038 bp, 19 predicted proteins | sample 3178371 | NCBI WGS metagenome assembly SXGQ01 (sample SAMN11356859, study PRJNA531348) | freshwater metagenome | isolation source: freshwater sample F1-20 | place: China: Fuxian Lake, Yuxi | collected 2017-12-25 | reverse complement strand
GTGGCACGCAAGAGCGAGAACCCTTCAATTACTCGCGATGTGTCGGGCGAGGGTGTGCAACAGGCACTGTTGAAGATCCTTGAAGGGACTGTTGCCTCGGTTCCACCACAAGGTGGACGTAAGCACCCTCACCAAGAATTCATTCAGATCGATACCACGAATGTGTTGTTCATTTGTGGTGGAGCATTCGCTGGTCTTGACAAAATTATTGAGCAGCGTATCGGTCACAAGGGCGTCGGTTTCCACGCTACGGTAAAGAACAAAGCCGAAAAAGATGCGGGCGATTTGTTTGCTCAGGTATTGCCAGAAGACTTGTTGTCGTTTGGTTTGATCCCCGAGTTTGTTGGACGACTGCCCATGGTTGGCGCAGTGCATAGTCTTGATAAGCCAGCGTTGATCAAGATTTTGACCGAGCCGAAGAATGCATTGCTGAAGCAGTTCCAAAAGTTCTTCGAGTTTGAAGATGTCGAACTTGAACTGAACGAACAAGCGCTTGACGCCATTGCTGAGCAGGCTCTCGGTCGCGGCACTGGTGCACGAGGTTTGCGAGCAATCTTTGAAGAGACGCTGTTGAACGTGATGTACGACTTGCCTGGTCGCACCGATGTGGCCAAGGTCGTTATTGGTGTTGACACGGTCAAACTGAAGTCGCCACCCACTCTGGTGATGCGTTCAGCTGCCCGAGTCGCTCGCCCGCGTCGCGCCGCTAGTTGATTTCAGTCGTAAGGTTGAAGCCATGACATACCAGCAGGCTCTGGCGTATCTCGACGATCATGCTGGCTATCAGAAAACTGGTCGTATTGATTCGCCATCACTTGACACAATTTCGCGTCTGTGCGGTCTCATGGGCGAACCCCAACATTGTGCGCCGGTCATACATATCACCGGAACCAACGGCAAAGGTTCGACAGCACAAATGATTACTCATCTCTTGATGGCAAGCGGTTTACGCGTTGGCACGTACACCAGTCCGCATCTTGAGCGAGTCAACGAGCGTTTTACAATTGATTGCGAACCAATTCCCGATGATGCCTTCGCTGAGCAGATTGCAGCGATTGCTGATTTAGAAATGCTCACCGGCGAACGGCCTGGTTACTTCGATATTTGTACCGCTACTGCATTTCGTTGGTTCGCCGATGAGGCTGTTGACGTGATGGTGATTGAAGTTGGTCTGTTGGGTCGTTGGGATGCCACCAATGTTGTTGATGCTCAAGTTGCGGTCATCACCAACATTGGTCTCGACCATATGGAGTTCGCTGGGCCAACTCGTGCTGATATCGCACGTGAAAAAGCGGGAATCATTAAGCCTCAAAGTGCAGTGGTCTGTGGTGACATTGACGATGAGATCGTGGAAATCTTCGCCAATGCTGGGGGAGCTTCTTTGTTGGTTCGTAAACGTGATTTTGAAATTGATTCCAATCAACTTGCGCTCGGTGGACGCATGATTGATGTTCGAACTCCGACCACGATTTATCCCGAGATCCTTGTTCCGCTGCATGGTCGGCACCAAGCCGAGAATGCAGTCGTGGCGATCACTGCCGTCGAAGCCTTCTTTGCGCGACCCTTGGCTGCCGATGTCATTGATGAGGCATTTTCCAAAGTCTCGATGCCGGGCCGATTTGAAGTGATGGGGCACCAACCCTTGGTGATTCTTGACGGGGCTCATAACCCTGCGGGCGCTGATGTGTGTGCTTCGGTCTTCTTTGAGGATTTTGATCCTGCGGGGCGACGACTTCTCGTCATGGGTTGTTTGCGTGGGCGCGATCCATACGACATGTTGTCGGCTCTACGAGCCGATGAATTTGACTTAGTGGTGGGTTGCACAGCCCCCTCACCACGGGGTTTGCCCGCTCAAGAGGTCGCCGAAGCCGCGAATCGCTTGGGATGTGACGAGGTCGCCACGGTCAACAGCGTTGAAGCAGCGATTGATCGAGCATTGCAAGAAGTCGGTCCGGAAGATGCCTTGCTCATCACTGGTTCGCTCTATGTAGTCGGTGCCGCTCGACCATATCTTCGCCGTTTGTTGCCGTGACGCGAACCACGAACCTGAGCAGGTAGGAGGAGAACGGGGCGGTAGGGTAAGGGTTCATGTCTGACCGTACTCTCGTCCTTCTTAAGCCCGATACCGTTGAACGCGGTCTCATCGGGTCCGTTTTGTCTCGTTTTGAAGCCAAAGGTCTCACCGTCGTGGCCTTGGAGTTGCGCCAACTTGATGCCGACACCCTTGCTCGTCACTATGAGGAGCATGTTGGCAAGGGCTTTTATGGTGAACTTGTGGCTTTTATGTCGCGTGGTCCTGTTGTCGCTTTGGTGCTTGAAAGCCCCGAAAACACTTGGGAAGTGGTACGTAACATGATGGGCGCGACAAATCCCCGCAACGCCGCCCCCGGAACCATTCGTGGCGACCTTGGCATTTTGTTCACCGAGAACTTGGTGCATGGCAGCGATTCCTTGGCCTCGGCCAAGCGCGAGATCAGTATTTTCTTCCCCAATCTGTAACATTTCGGGGTCTCCTGCTTTCTGGCAGGAACCACACGTCGTAGGAGGCTCTGGCCATGGCCCGCAGTAACCCGCTGGCCCTCGGGCGAGATATAGCGATCGACCTAGGAACAGCAAACACACTGATCTATGTGCGCGGTCAAGGCGTCGTCTTGAACGAGCCATCGGTGGTGGCCCTTGATGTTTCTGACGATAAGCCAGTCGCCGTCGGTCACGAGGCTAAGCGCATGATGGGACGCACGCCAGGCCACATTCGGGCCGTGCGTCCGCTTAAAGACGGAGTGATTGCCGACTTCGATGTCTGCGAAAAAATGCTGCGCTATTTCATTCAAAAGGTTCATAGCAGTCGCTGGAGCAAGCCGCGCATGTTGATCTGCGTGCCCTCTGGTATTACTGGTGTTGAGCAGCGTGCTGTACAAGATGCGGCCGAATATGCCGGAGCCCGTAAACCAGTGCACATTATTGAAGAACCAATGGCCGCGGCTATCGGTGCCGATCTAGCGGTTCATGAGCCGAGCGGCAACATGATCGTTGATATTGGTGGTGGAACCACTGAAGTCGCAGTTATTTCTCTCGGCGGTATCGTGACCGCCCAGTCATTACGTATCGCTGGTGATGAACTTGATGAAGCGTTGTTGGCGTATTTGAAAAAAGAGTTCTCGCTGGCAGTGGGCGAACGCACTGCTGAAGAAATCAAAATTCAAATGGGCTCAGCCTGGCCATTTGAAGAAGAGATGACCGCTGATATTCGTGGGCGCGATCTGATTAGCGGTTTGCCACGAACAATTTCTCTATCAACTGATCAGGTGCGTGAGGCAATTGCCGAGCCAGTTGCTGCCATCGTTGATGCAGTGCGAACAACACTCGACAGAACTCCACCCGAATTGGCCGCAGACATCATGCATCAAGGAATCACGATCACTGGTGGTGGTGCGCTGCTCGCTGGAATTGATCGTCGTTTGGTGCATGAGACCGGGATGCCAATCAATGTTGCTAATGATCCCTTGTATTCAGTCGTGATTGGAACAGGTCGAGCATTAGAAAATATTGAGATGATGCGCGGTCTCTTGTCGCAGAGCGACGACTAGGTCGAGGTCGAGTCATGCCGGTTTATTCGGTAAGTCGTCGTCGAGCGATCGCTCTTTTGGCTCTGTCATCCATTTTGCTGATCACTCTTGATATTCAGGGGAACTCGGTGGTACGGGGTTTGCGGGAAGTCTTCGGCACAATATTCCAACCAGTGCAGAGTTCGGCGCGCGTCATTACCAGGCCCCTGGAAAACGCGTGGCAGGGGATCACGAATTACGGTGAACTCGAATCCGAGAACGCCCGTTTACAAGATCAACTTGATCAACAAGAAGGAGCGTTTATTGCCGCTCTCGCAACTGTTCGCGATGCCCAAGAATTACTGGCACTGAATGGCATTGACAACCTCGCCAACATCTCATCGGTAACGGCGCAAGTCATCGGTGGGACCCCCTCTAACTATTCACAAACGGTTGAAATCAACCAGGGAAGCGATCGTGGTCTGCGCGTGGGTATGCCGGTCGTCAATGCGGCCGGCCTTGTTGGGCGTGTCACTTGGGTTGATAATGACCGGTCGTTAGTTTTGTTGGCCAACGACTCGTTGTACGCGATCCCGGTTCAAGTCGTCAACCAGCCAGATCTTGTACCTGCGACGACTACCACTACTTCAACTACTACTTCAACCACCACTTCAACCACCACTACTTCAACCACCACCACAAGTACATCAACCACAACCTCAACACTCGCGCCAGCAACCCCGCTAGTGACGACCGTCGTTGATCCAAATGCCGTGACATCATCATCATCTACTCCGACGACGTCAACGCCTTTTGATTTTTCGGGGATCGACTTTGATGCTTTGGCCCCAACCACCACGGGCAACATTGTGACTATCGCTCCGGGGACAACCGCTGGTGGCCCGACGACAACGATCAACTTGGATGATCTGCCAGTTGCCGAGACTGGAATTTATCGAGGTCGAGGTATTGATAATGCTCCAGTTGTTGAGTTCATTGATCAAAACTCACGATTTGGGGAAGTTCAAGTCGGTGCCTTAGTGATTACCTCTGGCGGTTCGCAAAGTTTGGCTCCTCGCGGCATTGTGGTCGGGCGCGTGATCAAAATTGTTGAACGAACGGGAATATCGGGTGTAGTACTTGAAGTTCGTTTGACTGCCAAATTGACAGCCCTTAATTTTATTCGCGTTTTGCTGTATCAGCCAGTTGCCGCAGGTATCCCATGATCAATTTCGTGAATAGGCCACTGTTGCGATTGTTCTTAGTCGGACTACCAGCTTTGGCTCTTCAGACAACGCTCTTCGCTGACATAAAACTCTTTGGTGTGGTGTTGCAAATTATGTTGGCACTATCAATAGCGGCGGGTTTAGTAGGTGGTTCCGAAAACGGCGCACTTGCTGGATTCGTTTTTGGTCTAATGTTTGATCTGGTGTTAACAAGCCCGCTTGGCTTATCGGCTTTAGTTTTTGGGGCCGCTGGTTGGGCTGCTGGATACTTGCATTCACGTGCTCTGGAAAATCCTAAGTGGTTGAACGCACTGGTCGTTGGTTTGATGAGTGGTCTCGCCACTTTTGTTTTACCCGTTGTTGCGAACTGGATCGGCGTTGAAGGCTGGCTCTCTTCGAGACTGACAAAGGTCATCATCGTTGTTGCGTTGACGAATGCGCTTTTCAGTTTTATCGCAGTGCCTATCGCCCGATGGTCGCTCGCGATTAGACGTAATCAACGACTTGCGCCACCATCAGAGGTGTTCTTGTGATGGTGATGCCACTTGCTTGTGATCGTGTGACAGGCTATCACAGTGGCTTCTGACAAGCGCTCGAGTCGTTTGGCGGCAATCGGTGTCGTCGCCATGTTGCTTTTTGGGACTATGGGTATGCGCATGTGGTTTTTGCAAGTCGTTGACGCGCCAGCCCTTGAACAAAAGGTGAAGTCAAATAAAACTCGCACGCAAAAACTGTTGCCCGAACGGGGGCGAATTTTTGATCGCTTTGGGCGCATTATCGCTGACAACGAAAAGGTGTTGACGGTGACCCTCTCGTGGGAAGCTCTTCGTGATCAAGCTGAGCGACTTGAACTGTTCGGACGCTTGGCCCCAATTTTGCAAGCGAGTGTTACTGATTTTGAAACACGTTATGCGGGGCCACTTGGTTCCGATGGCAAACCAAGGGGATCAAAATACAGTCCACTTCTCCCGCTGCCTATTAAAGAAGATGTGGGCGAAGACATCGCAATGTATTTACTTGAGCGGAGCGAAGATTTTCCTGGTATTGACGTGACGACTGAATGGAAGCGCGCCTACCCGTACGCTCCAGTAGCCGCGCACATCCTTGGATATCTCGGTGCGATCACCGAAAACGACAGCGCGCAGTATCTTGCTTCGGGCTACAACCTGAATGAACGCGTCGGTCAGTTTGGAGTTGAAAAGGTTTACGAGCGATATCTGCGAGGAACACCTGGCTATGTGAAGTACGAAGTTGATTCCCGTGGGGCAATCTTGAGAGTGCTTGAACGGGTTGAACCTATCGCCGGTAATGATTTACAACTTTCTGTTGACCTCGGTCTTCAGCAATTTGCCGAACAAGCTTTAGAAACTCAACTCCGTTTGCGTCGCTTTGTGGAAACCTGTCAGGCCAAAGATGCAAAACGTAAATCAGTGAAACCACAATTTCCCGACTGCTCAAACCTGAAGGCTCCCGCCGGTTCAGTTGTGATGATGAACTACCTGACGGGTGAGGTGATCGCTCTAGCGAGTTATCCAACTTTTGATAATCGCTGGTTTAATTCAGGAATTTCGGGAGACAAGTTTTCAGAGATCTTTCCAAAAACTGATGATCCCGACAAATCACTTTTGGTCAATCGAGCGATTCAGGGCCAGTACAACTTGGGTTCAAGTTTCAAACCTTTCGTCGCTTACGCAGCATTGGATACTGGCCAATTGCCTGGCGGATCCGAATACCGCTATCTCGACCAAGGCGAATATCAATTGGTGAGTATTGATCAACAAACGTGTCAGATGATCAAGTGCATTTATCGAAATGCACTGTGTGGTGGGGGCAACTACGCCTGCCGTTATGGCCGGGTCAATGTTGAAGAAGCATTGGCCGTTTCTTCAGACACTTTCTTTTACAAGATCGGTGAAGAGATTTTCTCAGAGCGTGGTGGTCAACCAATTTTGCAGGAAGAAGTTCGTAAATTTGGCTTCGGAAGTCAGACCGGGATTGATCTTCCCTTTGAAACAGCCGGCCGAGTACCTGACAAAGAAAGCAAAAGGAAGCTGGTTGAGAACCGCGTCTTGATGGAAGGCGAAAGTCCGAACTATTTGGTGGGAGACAACGTTCAGTTGTCAGTCGGACAAGGTCTCTTGGCGGCGTCACCGTTGCAATTGGCTCAAGCGTACGGAACGCTTGCGAATGGCGGAGATGTGAACCGCCCATTGATCGCCCTCGCGTTGCTCGAACCTGGCACCCCGAACTCTGATCAGGTCGGAATTGCGGATCTAACAAAATCCACGGTGGCAGTCAATCTTGGAACCACCGACACAATTCGTAGTTTGAATTTGCCCGCCGAAATTCGCGATCCGATTATTCGTGGTTTGACTCGCGTGATTACGGGTCCTGGCGTTTTTTACGATTTTTACCACTCAACGACGGGCGAAAGATTATTTGCCAGCTATCCCTATGACGAGTTGCCCATTGCTGGGAAAACGGGTACTGCTCAGGGTGCGGCCAGCCTTCCCTGGAATGACTCATCGGCATTTGGCGCATTTAGTCTTGACTCGTCTCAGCCGTATGTCGTAACGGCGTATCTCGAAAAAGCGGGTTACGGATCAAAGGCGGCGGCACCCGTCGTTAAATGTATGTTCATGGCGACGATCGGGGCAGCAACAGTGGGAGAAGTGCTGCCATCAAACCCTCTTGATATCACCGCGACCGTCGCTGCTCCCGAGCGGTCTTTGCCAAGTAATCGTTGTCTGGGCGGCGCTACATATGGTGGGCGTGACTGATGGTTTATCCAGTATTTAACCGGCGCAATCAGAGTCAAAGTCAGAATCGATTTGGCAATATGCGATCAGGTCCTGGGGACCCGAGTCGAAACATCGACTGGACGATGTTGATCCCAGTAGTTCTCTTGGGCATTATTGGGGCCTTTGCGATTTATAGCGCGACCTTTTGGAAGGTTGATTCAGATCCATATTGGTTTGCGGTGCGTCAAGTCATCTTCTTGATTGCTTCGGCAGTCGTACTGGTCATCGTGATGGCCTTTGACTACCAGATGCTCCGTGAACGGGCCTACTTCTTGTATGGATGCTCGATCATTGCATTAATGATGGTGTTGTCGGTCGGTGCATTGAAGGGCGGAGCTCGTCTATCTTTCGACGTAGGCCCACTTGCATTTCAACCTGCAGAGTTCGCTAAACCAGCCGTCCTTGTCGCCCTAGCCGCGTACTTCAGCGAATCTCGTGAGGAAGTCATGAGTTACGCAAAGTTCGTGGGCGGATTGGTGCTCGTTGGGATTCCGACAGCTTTGATCATTGTGCAACCCGACCTCGGCTCAGCCTTCGTTCTGATCGTTGGCGCCCTGGCAATTCTGGTGATGGCCGGGGCACGACTGCGCTATTTGGCGTTGATCAGTATGTTGACAATTGCCACGGTGGCCGCCGCAGTCGTGGCTGGCATCGTTGACCGATATCAACTGAAGCGAATTACTGCATTCATCAATCAAAACTCAACGGACAAAGACTTGGAGCGTTATGTGTTTCAGGTCCGGTATGCCAAGCGTGCGGTGGCAACAGGTGGTTGGTTCGGCAAGGGATATCTCGAAGCCCCCTTGACCAACGGCAAGTTCATCCCAGTGCAGCAAAGTGATTTCATCTTTTCGGCGATTACTGAGCAATTCGGAATGATTGGTGGGGGAGTTGTTCTTGGCCTGTTCGGACTATTACTTTTTCGTATTTGGCGAGTCGGGCACCTCAGCAAAGACCTTTTTGGCTCGCACATTTGCGCCGGTATTTTCGGGGTGATCTTGTGGCATGTTTTTCAGAACATCGGGATGACCATGGGAATCATGCCGGTCACTGGCGTCCCTTTGCCGTTCGTGAGTTACGGGGGCTCGTCGCTTGTGGCCTTCGCCATCATGATTGGTTTGGTGGAGAGTATTCACATGCGCCGGATGCGGTAAGCCCGATGAATTAAGGGGGCGCCAACAGACCCTTGGCGGACTTATCCACAGGTCCTATGTGGCGATAAGTGACCTGTCGTGTCGGGCTCACGGTACAATTCGCAAGTCATGACATCCCTGTGGTCGCGGCTAGAACCGCTTCTCGCTCGGGTGCGCAAACCAGCCCGCTATATCGGGTGCGAAGATGGAGCGATAGTTCCTCAGCACGGCCACGGAAAGGTGGCTTGGCTCCTCGCTTACCCCGATGTGTATGAGGTCGGCCTGCCCAACCAAGGGCTGCAGATCCTGTACGAGATCCTGAATGAGCGCCCCGACGCCGTTGCCGAGCGTACCTACGCGCCTTGGGTCGATCTTGAAGCGCTCATGCGTGAGCGGGGGATTCCACTTTTTTCGGTTGACTCTCATCGTGCTGCCGAGGATTTTGACATCTTGGCATTCAACTTGTCCTCTGAACTGGTTTTCACCAATCTGCTGAATATGGTCGATTTGGCCGGGGTGCCGGTACGAGCTGAGTTGCGTGCACCGAGCGACCCATTAGTGATGATCGGCGGTCATGCCGCCTTCAACCCTGAACCTATGGCGGACTTTATTGACGTAGCGGTACTCGGTGAAGGCGAAGAAGTGATCGGCGAGATCACTGAAGTTGTTCGAGCATGGAAGGCCTCCGGTCGTACCGAAGGCTCCCGCTTAGCGGTTCTCAAGGCACTTGCTCAGATCCCCGGGGTGTATGTTCCGTCGCTCTACGGCGTTGAATACGACGGGGATCACATTCGCGAAATCAAGCCTCTGTATGCCGGTATTCCTGAGCGCGTCATGAAGCGCACTGTGGCTGATCTTGGTGATTGGGATTACCCGCGTCGTCCGATTGCCCCGTTGACTGAAGTCGTGCACGACCGATTAGCGGTTGAAGTATTTCGCGGATGCACCCGAGGTTGTCGATTTTGCCAAGCTGGCATGATCACCCGTCCGGTACGTGAGCGCCCCGCCGAACAGGTTCGCTCCATGATCGTTGATGGATTGCAACGAACTGGATACAACGAGGTCAGCCTCACATCGTTATCAACGGCAGATTTCAGTGGAATTGAATCAGTCATCACATCAATCGTGCCTGACCCCACTGCGTGTGGCGCACCAACTGTGAGTTTGCCGTCGTTGCGCGTTGATGCCTTCACTGTTGGTCTTGCCGCCAAGGTTGCTGGTGGTCGCCGGAGCGGATTGACGTTTGCTCCCGAAGCTGGCACCTGGCGTTTGCGCACAGTGATCAACAAACTAATCACCGAAGAAGATTTATACGGAGCGGTTGAATCAGCCTTTGCTTCGGGTTGGTCACGGGCCAAGTTGTACTTCCTTACCGGCTTACCTACCGAAACCGATATTGATACTCAAGGCATTGTGGATCTGGCTGCCGGTTGTGTTGCTGTCGGTAAGCGTCATACTGGACGAGCCAATGTGACAGTAAGTATTGGTGGATTTGTTCCTAAATCACACACTCCGTTTCAGTGGTTCGGGCAAAACAGCGTTCCAGAATTGCGTCGCAAGATCGCTTTAGTTCGCGATGCTGCGACAAAAACCAAGGGTGTCAATGTGAAATGGCACGATCCATCAGCGTCGTTAGCTGAAGGTTTAGCGAGTCGTGGCGATCGACGTATCGGAGCAGTCATTGAGCGCGTGTGGCGTGACGGTGGGGTGTTCCAAGAATGGTCAGAGTATTTCAAACTTGATCGTTGGCTCGATGCGATGTCCGCTGAAGGATTGTCTCCCGATTTCTATGTCACTCGACATCGCAACGAAAAGGAAATCCTGCCGTGGCATCACCTGTCGGCTGGTTTACATCAAGATTTCTTGTGGCAAGACTGGCGCGCATCGCTAAACGAATTCGGACTTGAAGACTGTCGTTGGACGCCGTGTTACGACTGTGGTGTGTGTACTGGCGACGGCCTCGAGCACATTGTCGCCTCACCGACTCCGCCGGCGGGTGGCAGTCAGGGGACTGGCCAGGACCTATCGCGCGGTGGAGTCACTCCCGTGACTTTGCGTCGTCAGCCCGTTGTGAGTGCATCATGAAAATTCGAGTGACCTACGCAAAATTAGGCAAGATCAGGTTCACTGGTCACCGTGATGTCGCCCATATGTGGGAGCGCACGTTGCGTAAAGCTGGGATCGCAGTCGCGATGTCGGTTGGGTTTACGCCTCGACCCAAAATGGCCTTTGGTTTGGCGCTTCCAACTGGCGCTGAATCATTGATTGAGCTGATCGATATCACTCTTGATCCAGCTTCGGGGGTCACCGTCGATGATCTTGACTTGATTGCCGATCGGCTTTCGACGAGCTTGCCGGTGGGCATGAGCGTGACAGGCATTCGTGAATGTGCTGGCAATGAGGTTTCTTTGCAAGAAGGTGTCGTTGCGACAACGTGGGTCATGTTGGTCGCAGAGGCAGATGGTGGACCAGGTATTGCATCTGCCATCGAACGTGTGAATAACAGTGCTGAGGTGTTGTTAACGCGCGAACGCAAGGGAGAAAAACACTTGGACGATATTCGTCCAGGAATTTTAGAACTCCGTTTGGCGGACGCCGAATTGATGTCTTCGTTACCGGCCGACTGGATTGGTGAATCCGTTGGCCACGCAATCGTTGCAGTTCTCACCACCTCGGGTCGTGGGATTCGACCCACCGAGTTAGTCGAAGTTTTGGTATCTGAAAGTGATCCACCGATTAATCCCTGGGATCACCTCATTCGGGTACTTCGTATCAACCAATGGATTGAGCGAGACGGTGAGCGTGTTGACGTACTCACTGGTCGCCCTGCGCACCCTCAGGTGTGCGCATGAGAAAGGAATTTCCACATGAACGAACCACTATTCACCGATTCCGCCGATGAACCAGAGAAGGTCAGCGAGAACGATAACGAGAGCAGCACCGACGAATCTGAAACTGCGGCGAGCAACGCCTATAAGAAGCGTCGTCGAGGTTCACGGGGCGGACGCAATCGTCCCCGTCCTCAGGGAACCGCGGGTGACGATGACAACGCTGATGATTTCAACGATGACGAGAACGATGACGATTTCGACGATGACGACAACGACTTTGATGACGATGAGTTGTACGAAGAACCAGAGCATGTAGCAACGCCAATCGCCGGAGTCCAAGACGATTTTGAATTGCCAGAACGTATGAGCGAAGGTCGTGCCGATGTTGACGCGGCTACTGAGGCGTTAGTTCCGCGACCAAAGATTGGCGACACTCGGGCGAGTTCGGTGCCAGCAACTCCACCTTTAAGTTCGACTCCGTCGGGCGTCACCATGCCCGGTGGAACTCGCGCAGGCGGGCCGCGTCCCAATAACCAGCGTAAAGGCAAGGGTCAGCAAGGTGCAAAAAATAATCCGGCGAATGATGGTGCAGTCGTCGATCCCAACACGGCAGTTGATGCGGGACTGAATACCGATGAGACCGCAACCCCGACGACTGAGTCGGCGAGTGCTAAGAAAAAGCGTCGCCGCAATACCAAGACTCGTGGTGGTACGGATATCCGTAACAACGATCGGTCAGATGCTGCTGTAGTTGAACGTCGGAAAGGTCGCGAGCGTAATGGTCGACCAATTGGTCGTTACCTCATGGCGGTGCAAGTTCGAGACGATCTCACCCAGGTTGCGGTGATGGAGGGTCGCAGTCTGATTGAGCACTACGTCAGTCGTCCTGCAGACGATGTGGCACAGATCCACGGAAACATTTACGTCGGCAAGGTCCAAAATGTACTGCCCGGAATGGAGGCAGCTTTCGTCGATATCGGCACGCCCAAAAATGCGGTGCTTTATCGCGGTGACGTGCAATACGATGCCGAAGACATCGTTGACAGCGAACCTCGAATTGAGCAGATCCTGAGGGGTAAGCAACTCATCGTCTGTCAGGTCACAAAGAATCCAATCGCCCTCAAAGGTGCGCGACTGACGCAAGAGGTTTCGTTGCCAGGTCGTTTTGTCGTGTTGATTCCTAACTCAAAGACATACGGAATTTCGAAGCGTTTACCGGACGGTGTGCGCAAGCGCTTGCGCGGAATTCTCGATCGCGTGAAGCCTGCCGAACACGGACTCATCGTGCGTACTGCGGCAGAGTCGGCGACCGAACACGAACTCCACGCGGATATGACGCGATTACTCGATCAATGGAACGCTATTGAAGCCAAGGCTGCCAAAGCTGGTGGCCCAACTCTGCTGTATCGCGAGCCACCGCTCGCAGTACGAGTGATCCGTGAAGAGTTCAACTCTGACTACCGCGGTGTCATTATTGACGATCGGCAGTTGTACGAAGATGTGTATTCCTATGTTCAGGCGTTCAACCCCGAGCTCGCCGACCGTGTTGAGTACTTTGATCCAGCGAACGAAGGCTTGCCGATTTTTGAGAAGTTCCATGTGCACGAGCAGATCCACAAGGCTCTCGATCGCAAAGTGTGGCTGCCATCTGGCGGTTCGTTGATTATCGAGCACACCGAAGCCCTCACGGTGATTGACGTCAATACCGGTCGCAACGTAGGAACCTCGAACCTTGAGGCCACGGTGTTCCAGAATAATCTTGAAGCCGCTGATGAAATCGCCCACCAATTGCGTTTGCGCGATATTGGTGGAATCATCGTTAGTGACTTCATCGACATGGAGATTAAGGACAATCGCCGCAAGGTTGTTGAGGCCTTCAAGACGGCTTTGTCACGAGATAAGACCCGAACTCAGGTATTTGACATCTCAGAACTCGGTCTTGTGGAAATGACTCGTAAGCGAATTGGTGAAGGTCTTTTAACTAACTTCGCAGGTCAGTGCCCTGAATGTCAGGGCCGTGGCATGCTCGTCAACCACGATCTGCTCAACTGAAGAGTGTCCCAAGGAATGACACCATGGACGACATAGAGATAAGTCCTGACCAAGGCGTTGGTTTAACGTCGTTGAAGCAGGTAGTGTTGCCATTCGCTATGTATGCAGTGATCGCAACCGGTGGCAAACAGGTCCGTGTGGCCGAGGGCCAGCAAGTGCATGTTGAACTTCTAGGGCTTGAACAGGGCGCCTCGGTGGACTTCACGCCCGTGCTAGTCGTCGATGGCGACACCGTGCTTGCCACACCTACTCAACTCGCTGGATCAAAGGTCTCGGGTCGCATTGTTGGCTCGGCGTCAGGTCCCAAGATCAACGGATTCACCTACAAGCGACGCACTAACCAACGCCGTCGTTATGGGCATCGCCAGCACTACCAGGTGGTCGAGATCACCTCAATCGCGAAAGGCTGACACCATGTCAAAGACTAAGGGCGGCGGATCTACACGTAACGGCCGCGACTCAAATGCACAGCGCCTCGGCGTGAAAAGCTTCGGTGGTACCTCCATCACCGCTGGCACCATCCTGATCCGTCAGCGCGGAACCACGTTCCATGCTGGTAAGAATGTGGGCCGTGGTGGCGACGACACTTTGTTCGCCTTGGTTGATGGAACTGTTCAGTTCGGAACCCGCAAGGGTCGTCGAGTGATTGACGTTGTCCCAGCCGAGTAAGTGCTCCCAGTTTTTGTTTTCAAACGACCGCCTTTGGGCGGTCGTTTTGCTTTTGGCGAACAAGATCTAAACGTCGATACCACGGGGAAGTCGGTCGGTGCTCCAGCCGAGTAATACCGCACCTTGACGACACGCAAAACGGTCGGTCATGCCCGCAACGTACTCAACTGCTGACCGCTGGGCCTCAGTTGAGCCACTCGTCGCCCTGAGCGCGTCGGGGAGATGAATTGGGGCTTCGGTGTAGAACTCGACAAGGGCGCGCAGGAGCGCGATGACTTGGTCGGCTTGGTGTCGACTTTCGGGTCGTAGATACACCTGCTCATAATTGAATTGACGAAACGCGGCGAGCGCCTCGGCAATATCTGGTTCCATGCCGATGCGACCACTATTCATCGCGGCGCGCACCATTGAAGTGATAAACGTGCCCAGTTGTTGTGAACGAGTGGTTCCACAACGTGAGGTAACAAGTGCAGGCAGTTCTTCGGGGGTGACGATTTCGGCATCGACGGCATCTTCGAAGTCGTGGCACACGTAGGCAATACGATCGGCCCAACTCACAACTTCGGCTTCAGGTGTTCCAGGCGCGGGACGGCTCCATGAATGATTGCGAATACCATCAAGGGTTTCGCGACACAGATTGAGTGGCACTAGCGTGACATCGGCACCCCACAATGCGTGATCAAAACCGCCTTCGACAAACGGGGCCAATGCATCCTCGCTGGCATGACCGCCTGGACCGTGTCCGCAATCGTGACCCAGGGCGATGGCCTCAGTAAGAGTGACGTTGAGTCCGAGTGGGCGAGCCACCGATGCGGCTACTTGAGCGACTTCTATGGCGTGAGTGAGGCGAGTTCGTTGGTGATCGTCTGGAAAAACAAACACTTGGGTTTTGCCGGCGAGACGTCGAAACGCTGAGGCATGCAAAATGCGGTCACGATCGCGTTCGAAACTTGTGCGTAATGGGTCGGCTTCCTCAGCAATCGCGCGATTACCAGCGTCGGTTGAACGGGTGGCAAGTCGACTGAGCGAAGATTCAAGGAGTTCCTCGCGTTCTTCGCGAGAACGGGTGGTAGGCGATCCGGTACCAGCCCAAGAATCGGTATGGGCCAAGGTAATGCCAATTGGCGACGCTGAGCCTGACATCGTGCCGGCCCAACGCTCGGCACGTTCTTGCATATCGGGATCAACGGGGTGCGAATGTGATGCGGGCTGATGCGGTTCATTGCTCACAACACAACAATACGTCGGGGGTGGGGCAACTAACGGGGGTATCGTGAACGGGTAGTAGTGAGAGGTCCTGATGAGTCATTTCGTCGACGAATGCCAATTGAATGTGCGCGCCGGCGACGGCGGAGCTGGATGTGTGTCCTTCCGTCGTGAAGGCCCTGAAGCTATGGGAGGACCCAACGGCGGTGATGGTGGCCAAGGCGGAGACGTCTGGTTGATCGCTGACCGCAACGTGGCCTCTCTCTTGGCATTTCGTGATCACCCCCACCGAATCGCTGGCAACGGCGTTCACGGGAAGGGCAAGGATCTTCACGGTAAGCGTGGCGAGGTGATGGAAGTGCGGGTTCCGGAAGGCACCTTGATTCGCGATATGTACACCGATGAAGTTCTTGCCGATTTGACGAATCATGGCGATCGTTGGCTGGCCGCTGGCGGTGGCCGTGGTGGACGAGGTAACGCTCGATTCATGGCGAATCGTCGCAAAGCGCCCAACTTCGCTGAGCAAGGTGAAAAAGGTGAAGAACGTTGGCTAAAGCTTGAACTCAAACTCATTGCCGATGTCGCACTCGTTGGATTTCCCAATGCCGGAAAGAGCACGCTCATTAGTGTGATCTCGGCTGCCAAGCCCAAGATCGCGGCGTATCCGTTCACAACTCTTGAACCGAACTTGGGTGTTGTACGTATCGACAATGTCACCGAATTTGTCGTCGCCGACATCCCAGGCTTGATTGAAGGTGCAGCCGAGGGCAAAGGACTTGGGCATCAGTTCTTGCGTCATGTTGAGCGCGCGCGCGTGCTTTGCATCTTGATTGACCTTGCGCCAGTCGACGAGACGTCGCCACAGGCCCAGTTAGATATTTTGCTGCGTGAACTCGAATCGTATGATCCACAACTGCTTGAACGCCCACGCGTCATCGTCGGAACCAAGACCGATTCGGCTACGGTGGAGATGGTTGATGAGTGGGATGGAATGTTGATCTCGGCAATCACTAATCAAGGTCTACGTGAACTGGTTGGTCGACTGGCTTTGTTGGTTCACTCTGCTCGCCAAGAATTGCCGATACTTGAAGGTCGGGTTATCTTGAAACCTGAATCTGAAGGTTCATGGGTTGAAAAACTTGGCAATGGCGCATTCAGAGTTCATGGGCGCAAAGCAGAGAGAGCCGTTCACCTCAACGATGTCACGACGCCCGAAGCAATGTCGTATATCAGCGAACGTTTAAAGAAGTTGGGAGTCCCACGCTTGTTGTCCCGCGCTGGTGCTGTGGCCGGAGATGTGGTTTGGATTGGCAATTTCTCGTTTGACTACGCTGCGGATATGTGAAGGTTGTTTCGATGCGTGTCGTTGCCAAACTCGGAACATCATCGCTCACTGATGATGTAGGCGTGATTGATCGCGCCATGATTTCTCATATCTGTCGGCAAATCGCGCAACTGCGTGCCGATGGACATGAGGTCGTTCTCGTGACATCGGGAGCCGTGTCAGCAGGTGTTTCAGCGCTCAACATGAAAGAGCGTCCAAGCGATATTCGTACACTGCAAGCTCTATCTGCGGTCGGTCAAAGTCGTTTGATGGAGGTCTACAACGCCGAGTTTGGTAGTCATGGCCTCGTTGCCGCCCAGGTACTGCTTGTACCGCATGACTTTGTTGATCGCACGCAGTACTTGCACGCCCGTGACACCCTAGAACGTCTGATTGAACTTGGCTGTGTTCCTGTCGTCAACGAGAACGATGCGATCGCTAATCATGAAATTCGTTTCGGCGACAACGATCATATTTCGGCTTTGTTATCGCATCTTCTCAAGGCTGATGTGCTGATTTTGTTGACCGATATTGAAGGTTTATATACAGCTGACCCACGTAGTGATTCGTCAGCCACGCTCATTACCGACGTTTATGAAGGTGACCCACTGATGAGTGTTGATGCCGGGGCATCTGGGTCGAACCGAGGAAGCGGTGGAATGGCATCAAAGCTTTCGGCAGCACGAATCGCTTCGTGGTCGGGGGTGCGGGCGGTTATTGCGCGTGCCGATATCGCTGATGTATTGAATGGCATCGTGGCTGGTGCTGTTGCGCAAATTTCGACAATTGGTACAACCTTTCACGGTTCAGATCGCAACTTGTCGGCACGCCAGTTATGGGTGGCATTTGCTAGTGAAGTAAAAGGGCGTGTGCATATTGACGCGGGGGCATCACAGGTGCTTGTGCGCGGCACAGTGTCTTTGCTGCCCGCTGGAGTCGTTAGCGTTGAAGGCGATTTTGATTCAGGCGAAACCATTGAAATCGTTTCTGATGACGGCACATTGCTTGCCCGTGGCAGCGCCTCAATGTCAAGTGTTCAAGTGGCGCAATCAGTTGGTCGACGCTCAACAGAACTTGAAGATGGATTTCCGCAAGTCGTCGTGCATCGCGATGCCTTAGTCTTGCTGCCCCGCTGAATTGCGGTTACTGATAAACCGTAGACTTGCCGAGCGCAGGCTAATGACCTCAGGAACTTGAAAGAGTCTTAGCGCACCGAGATATACCAGCAACCCAACGACGATTCCGACTGCAATTTTGAGAACAGCCCCGAAGCCATCGTTATCGCCCACTGGCTTGAGGGCTAGCCAAAGTACGGCTCCCATGACTGCTGCAGCGGCCAGCATTCGCGCCAGAGTCCCGAGCACTTCCGAGACGGGGAAAGTATGGACTTTGATTCGTAACACAAATAGCGCGATCACTGCGCCGACGACATACGACAATGCGAAAGCCAGTCCGAGTCCGAGCACTCCATAAGAACGAACGAGTGCGAACGCCAAAATGATGTTCAAAATATTTTGCACGAGATTGATAAGGAAAGGTGTACGCGTGTCTTGATGCGCGTAAAAGCCCCGCAGTGCAAAGAGATAAATCGAATAGCCAACGAGTCCGAGCGACAACCCGGCTAAGGCCCGAGAAGTAGTGATTGAGGCATTAACGCTGAACTCGCCATGCTGTAGGAGTGCTCCAATAATCGGACGTGACATCACTAAGAAGGCAAAGGCCGCAGGAAACGTGAGTAGTCCGACGAGGCGCAGGCCAAATGCAGTGCGTTCGACAAAGGCATCTCGATCGCGCCGAGCGACCGCTCGGGCCATTTCAGGAATGAAAGTAGTGGCGATACTCATGGCCAGTAATCCATGCGGAAAGTAGAAAAAGGTTGTCGCTTTCGTAAACGCGTCTTGCCCACCACTCCCGGGCTCAGCCAAATTCTTCACCACGATGACTGTTGCTTGATTGGCCATGACATATCCAAAGGTCCAACCAGAAAGCCGAATTAGGTGGCGCACCGCAGGGTGACGCGGCTTAAACCGAAAACGAAAGTTGAGGCCAGCTCGGTGTAACGCGGGCAAAAGAATGAGTGCTTGTAGAGCGATGCCGCCGGTAGCACCTAAACCAAGTAACCAGCGAAACGAAGGGCTGTTGAGAACTTCGGCGAGAGGGATTGCATCGTCGGGGTGATGTAACAGAATTGGGATGTACAACAGTGAGCAGATGATCACGATGTTGGCCAAGAGCGGCGACCATGCGGCAGCAAAGAAGCGGCGTTGAGCATTGAGCAATGAACCAAGGACTGCAGAAACACCATAGAAAAAGATTTGTAACAAAAAGATTCGGGTGAGAGCGGTACCAACAGTACGGAATTGGTTGGCATCAACTCCATCGGCTGGATTGAGTGAAAACACGCGGAACACCCACGGTGCGAAAAACACGGCGATCGCAGTAATGAATGTCAAGGCAACGATCGCGGTTCCAACGACGGCTTCAGCAGAATCCCGATCATCATCTTCGAGCATGCGACTAAACATCGGAACGAGCGCAGCCGATAAAACGCCACCGAGCAAGAGTTCATATACAGCGTTAGGGGAGTTGTTGGCCCCGTCGTAGGCATCAGCAAGTGCGGTTTGGCCGATAATGACCCCAAAGACGATGACGCGCAGCATTCCGGTGAGTCGTGAGAGTCCAGTTCCGAGAGCGACGATGGCGTTACTACGAAGTAATTGGCTGCCAGACGTTGATAATGAGCCGCCATGTGTCGGAGTTGGCTCGCTCTTTGCGGTCACCTCGCTCGGCTGCGTCTCCTCACTGTTCATCGTTGTACAGGGTAGATCGTATACAGGGTCAGTTTGACTCATTCCGTCGGCAGAATTCTTGTGCTTGAGGCTCAACTTGTAGGGTAAATGACATGCAACATCGTTTTTCTTCCGTCCAGCAGGTCCGTGACAGTCTGAAGGGCGTCAATTATCTCGCCGATGATGGCATCGCTGGTGTCGCATTCTTAGCCGACCGCTTAGCAAAGCCCATCTTGGTTGAGGGACCAGCTGGAACGGGTAAGACCCAGTTGGCCAAAAGCGTCGCAGAAATGCTCGGCGCACGACTGATCCGCTTGCAGTGTTACGAGGGCCTAGACGAGTCCAAAGCCTTATACGAATGGAACTACAAGAAGCAGTTGTTGCGTATTCAGGCTGACAAGAAAAGCGACTCATGGAGTGAAGTTCACGACGACATCTTCAGCCGCGAATTCCTTTTGACCCGTCCACTGCTTGAAGCCATTAGTGCCCCCGATCCTGTGGTGTTGCTCATTGACGAAGTTGATCGTGTCGAAGTTGAGACCGAAGCGTTACTGCTAGAAATTCTGTCGGAGTATCAGGTGTCAATTCCTGAACTCGGAACGATTACAGCAACGCAAATCCCCATGGTGTTTTTGACTTCGAACAATACGCGCGAACTGTCAGAAGCCCTCAAGCGTCGTTGTTTGTACTTGCACGTTGACTATCCATCAATGGATCGTGAGAAAGAAATTATTCTAGCAAAAGTTCCTGACATCACCGAGAACTTAGCCGATCAGGTCGCGCGCATTGTGCGCAGTATTCGCCAACTCGATTTGAAGAAGGCGCCAAGCGTCAGCGAAACTCTCGACTGGGCTCGCACCATGATGTTGCTAAATATTGATTCAATTGATGCCCAGACTGCCAAGGAAACTTTGCACGTTTTGCTGAAATATCAGTCAGATATTGCTAAGGCCGCCAAAGAACTTTCCGTTGACTTGACCTGATCAGAACTGTTGTCTGTCGCTCATGCTTGATCTACTTTCTGGATTTGTTCAAGAACTTCGCAACGCCGGTCTGCCGGTTTCATTGACGGAGAACCTTGATGCCATGGAGGCGGTTCGGCATATCCCGCTGGAAGATCGTGATGCATTTAAGTATGCACTCGGCGCAACCATGGTGAAAAACAGCGCCCACTGGCGTTCGTTTGAGACGGTCTTTGAGGTCTATTTCTCAATGCGCGGACCCGAATACAAAATTGGTGAAGACGCAGAGGATGATCTCGAGCAAATGTGGCGCGAGATGCAAGAGCAAATGCAGCAGCAAGGTGAAGGTAAGGGCTCATCGGGCGGAATGGACAGTCTGACTCCTGAAGAGATCGCTCAGATGCTCATGAAAGCCTTGATGAACGGCGATCAGGCACTCATGCGGGCATTGGCAAAGCAATCGGTGCAACGGTTTGCAGGTATGGAGCCAGGGCGTCCGGTGGGAGGCACGTATTACTTGTACCGAACCTTGCGCAATCTTGATCTTGACAACATGTTGCAAAAGCTCATGGAGGCCAGCAAGCAAGAGGTCGGTGGCGAACTAACGGCTCTCGAAGAACGGCTTGAAAAAGACGAATATCAAAGTCGTATTGATCAGTTCAAGAAAGAAATTGAAGCCGAAATTCGCCGTCGCTTGGTAGCCGATCGTGGTGCCGAGGCGATGGCAAAAACGCTTCGTAAGCCCTTGCCCGAAGATGTTGAATTCATGCACGCCAGCCGAGATGAAATGCAGGCATTGAAGAAGTCTTTGTACCCGCTCACACGTAAGTTGGCGGCTCGTCTGGCTCGCAAACGTCGTCATGGTCGCAAGGGTCCTCTTGATTTCCGCAATACGGTTCGCCACTCACTTTCGTATGGTGGTACTCCTGCTGAGCCAAAGTTTAAACAACCACGACCCTCAAAACCCGAACTCATGGTTGTCGCCGATATTTCGGGAAGCGTGGCCGCGTTCGCGCGCTTTACATTGATGTTGGTCTACGCAATTCAAGGCCAATTCTCTAAAGTGCGATCTTTCGTTTTCATCGATGGAATTGACGAAGTGACCGAGTTCTTTAAAGGTACTGACGACATTGGCGAAGCCATCCATCGGGTGAATACTGAGGCAGATGTTGTGTGGGTTGATGGTCACAGTGATTACGGCCACGCCTTTGAAGTTTTTTGGGACAAATACGGCAAAGACGTTGGCCCAAAGACAACTGTGCTGTTCTTGGGTGACGCGCGAAACAACTATCACGCATCGCAAGCTTGGGTCATCAAAGAGATCCGTTCCAAGGCTCGTCAGGTGTATTGGCTGAATCCAGAACCTAAGTCGTACTGGAACACGGGTGACTCAATCGTCGGTGAATACGCCACTCATACCGATGGTGCTTATGAATGCCGCAACTTACGTCAACTTGAAGCATTCGTGGAGAAATTGGTTTAGTTCTGTATGACGCGTCTGATTTTTGTTCGTCACGGCGAATCACAAGTCACGGTTAATCGTGTTGTCGGTGGACCCCGCTCGTGTACTGGTTTGTCCGATCTAGGTCGTCGTCAGTCTGTGAACTTGCGTGATCGGTGGGTACAGACTGCAGAGTTCGCACCTGATCTTGTGATTTCAAGTGCCTACCCTCGAGCAAAAGAGACCGCCGAGATTGTGTTACCGGCGTTTGCTGGTCGGTCGATTGAAATCATCCCCGAATTTGGTGAGCACGACCCAGGCCCACAGTGCGATGGTTTGAAGTACACCGAATTCACCGAACGATTTGGTGATCCCGATTGGGAAAACGATCCATACGGAGTGACTTTCCCAGGTGGCGAGACGATTGCTGAATTCCAAATTCGTATCGGAGCAGCAACTCGCGCGCTGATTGAACGAGTGGCCGCCGGGACAGCAGTTGTTTTCTGCCATGGTGGTGTTGTTGACACTGTGTTACGCCAGGCATTACGTACGTCGGGTACTGGAATCTTTGAAATTCATACGAAGAACACATCAATTACGGAATTTGTGATTGTGCGTCCAGGCCGTTCGCGTCTCGTGCGTTACAACGATGCTGCGCACACTGCCGATTTACCTGTATCAACCAATCGTCCCGAAGATTTCTGATACAAAGGTCACCCATGAGTGATTCGCAGCGCCCCGATGTCATTGTGGTTGGCGCTGGATCGGCAGGTTGCGTGTTGGCCGATCGACTTTCAAGTCGCGGTTTATCGGTGCTTGTTCTGGAGGCAGGTCCCGATATCGCCATCGGTGAGACTCCAGTAGGAATTGATGGCAAATCGTTTTTCGCCGCACTCGAAGAACCAGGTCGTCGTTGGCCCGATCTTGTAGCCCAACGTGTAGTCGGACAAGAGCGCCGTGAATATGCGCGTGGACGGGGAGTGGGCGGTTCGTCGGCAGTCAATGCAATGATCGGATTGTGGGGCGAAGTCGAGGACTACGACTCGTGGGAACGCGATTTCGGATGTGTTGGATGGTCTTGGCGCCAGGTTGAGCCTTATTTTCAACGTATAGAAATTCCGTTGACTCAAGCTGATGTTGGAAGTGCATCTCGTGTCGGTGCTGGATTGTTTGAGACCTGTCGTACCGAAGGATGGTTGTGGCATCGTGGACCGTATCCACTTGGTGCAGTGGGTAGTGATGTCGGCCCGGCCAGGTTGACCCGCACATCTGATGGTCATCGCGTTTCAGCAGCAGATATCTATTTGAATCGCGCTCGACAACGGAGTCACGTTCAAGTGATGTGTGATGTGCTTGTTGATCGCGTTGCGATTGAGAACGACCAAGCAGTTGGAGTCGTGCTTGCTGATGGCACATTTATTGCAGCAGCTGAAGTTGTTGTTGCAGCTGGTGCAATTCATTCACCAGCAATTCTCCTTCGTAGCGAAATAGATCGACCCGGGATCGGTCAAGGTTTGCAAGATCATCCTTCCGCACCTTTAACTCTTGCGCTGAGAGAGAATTGTTCGCCACATGACCTCGCAGTCACCACTCTTGCGCGATTTACATCGGGTATTGAGCCAGCCGATCTGCAACTTCTTCCGATTGATCACTTAGGTCAAAGTTCAGAGGGATATGGACTTTTGAGTGTGGCTTTGATGTTGACGCGTTCACGCGGGCATATTGCTTTGGCATCATCTGACCCAATGGTCGATCCGGTTGTGAGTTTCAATTTGTTGTCTGATGAGCGCGATATTGAGGCATTGACGGTTGGAGTTGCGGTAGCGCGACACTTACTTGAGCAAGCACCAATGAAAAAGGTGGCCTCAGAAATTTTCATTGACGATGTTGGGACTCGGTTGTCGGCTTTAAGTGACGATCCCCACGAGGTTGCCCAGTGGTTGCGATCCCGAACGGGCGACTACGTACATGCTGCAGGGACATGCGCGATGGGCGACCCACGCAATGAGCAAACGGTCGTGGATGCCGATGGAAGGGTGCTTGGTGTGCAATCTCTTCG
>SXGQ01124650.1_pt1 | contig 24039 bp, 23 predicted proteins | sample 3178371 | NCBI WGS metagenome assembly SXGQ01 (sample SAMN11356859, study PRJNA531348) | freshwater metagenome | isolation source: freshwater sample F1-20 | place: China: Fuxian Lake, Yuxi | collected 2017-12-25 | reverse complement strand
CCACAATAGCTTTGAACATGACATTTCATTATTTCTGTTGTTATGAAAACATTTAACGCAGTTAGATCCGCATAGTAAATACACTCAGTCATAATAACACGACATCTTTCTATTTCATCAGGATACATTTCTTCAAGACCCTCGTAAAACCTATCAAATATACCTAACACAAAATTTCCTTTACCACAACAAGGTTCAAACACCATATGAGGTGTTTTCCAAAACTCTAATGGCGTTGAGTTTAGCATTTCATCAACCAATTTAACAGGCGTTGGAACTTCTGCGTTTTGTTTTTTTTCATTATTTGTAGGTATAAAATGTTTTTCAATAAGCTCACGCAACTTATTAGCAGGGGCTATGCTATAAATCTCGCGAATGTTATTAACAATTTCAACATTATTATCTATAATATTATTCATTATATTTACCATAATAATATAATTATCTTTATTTAAATCAATTTTTTTGTTTTTTAATAATAAAATAATTAATCTTTCTGTTTTTTCACTTGTAAATATCTCCTTGAAATCAAATAACTTATATGACCTTGAAATTAATGCTAATAATGGAAATAAGAAACTCTTACACATTTCGTATGTTTGATTAATCAAAAGTTCAATCTTAGCGGTTTCTTCTTCATTTAACTTATTGTCATCTTCTTTTTTGTCATTATCAATATCGTCAGGAGCGTCAATTTGAACCTTTGTTTTATCGCCCTTAGGACAATCTTGTTGTTCTCCTTCTAAATCTTTATTTATTTTTTTAAATTCTCTTTTATGAAAATCTATTTTTATAAAATCACGCATATCATCATCGCAAATGATATTTTCTAAGAAAGGCGTATCATCAATTTCTTTCATAATGTTTTCTGCTTCTTTTTTGTAGTAAGACATTATCTCAATTGTTGTCAATTTTCCGTTATTGATTTGTTGTGGATCAAATAAGAATATATTGTGTTCAAATAAATAGTATAATATTTCCGCATTTGTTTTAGTTGTTTTTGTATTTCTTCTATGTTTTTGAATTATATCAACCAAATACAAATAAGTTCTTTGAATATTCATATCTACATTTATTCCTATTGTTTTACCATCTGCTTCTGTTAAAGCCCTTGAATATCTTTGTTTTTGATTATTTAAATTGTGTCCATCATCTAATGATATTGTAGCATCACAATCTGAATATGTAATTCCTACACTTCCTTTATTGCCTAATAATAAAATACAACCTTTTTTATTTTCTGTTTTTGTATTATTCATTATCGTTTGTATATATTCATTATATTCTTCTTTGACATTTCCAGTATCTTCTATTGAATTAGAATATTCAATACTATAGTCGCTCCATAAATTATGTGTTTCTAAAAATTGTTTGAATGTTTTTTGTAATAATGATATTGTGTTATTTCTTGTATGAGTTGGAAGATATATAATAAATAATAATGGTTTTTCAATTGTTGATTTTCTTGAACCACGACTTGTTTGTATATTTTCAATTTGTTTCATAATTGTTTTTCTCATTCTGTTTGTTGAAATAATACAATCAAAGAACCCTTTTAATATATCTATTCCATCAGTAGTTTTACATAATTCAAATTCTTCTGCATATTCTACTTCACCCTTTTTATTAATAATTTGTTTTAACGCAAACAACGAACCACAATTATAACCAAAATTAGTTCCATATTTAACATTGTATTCGTTTATCTCCGTAATTAATAATTCAGGAATAGAATGTTTCATTAATACCTGAGTAGGATGTTTAGAGTAATCTTTATTTAGAGTTTCATTTTCTAAACACTCCGTAAATGTATTTCCATGACGACGAACCATATAATCAATTATATCTTCTCTATTTTTTACTGCTGGTTTTATCAATTCTTTCATAAATGCTTCATCTTCAATTTCCCATTCATAAATACAAGACATATGAATGCCATAATATTTTTTTGTTTTATCTGCTGTTCCTGACGCAAATATATTTAGTTTTATATATTTACGAATTTCTTCAACGTCACTATCAACATCTAAAATTTCTGTTTTTGTTTTATCGGTTGATGAACCTTGATGTGCTTCGTCGGTAATAATTGCATCAAACCCCATTTTTTTTAATAATTCTTTTTTTGTCTTGCTTTTCCCGTCTATTTTAAGATATTGAACGCTACAAAATACAATACCATTAAAGGTGTCATCAGTTGTATCAAATTCTTCCTGTAATTTGTAATTAATATTTTTGAAATCAATATACTTTTCTAAATCATTCATAAAACTATTTATAGTTGCTGGAACAGATGTCATTATTAGTATTTTTTTATAACCATGTTCCAATAAATATTTACATATTAATAATATAGTGATACTTTTACCACTTCTTGGTTTATGAGCTATACACCACATTTTATGTTTATTTTCCAAAAACGACTTTACAAATTTTATTTCTGTCATTTTTTGATGTAATTTTTTTGTTAATTGTTGTCTTGGTGATAATAAATATTCAGCATTAATGAAATCAATAAATTCATCAATACTTAATACATTAGTAAATCTTTGACAAAATACATCTAATGCTTTAATAATATCTTTTTTATCAAATAATAAACCATTTTCTATAATTTTATCGTGTATTTGTTTATCAATATTTAGTTTATTTTTGTATTTGTGTTTTATAACAACTTCTTTATCCTTAACAACTAATCCGATTTTATAGTCGTCTGTTATATTTTGCTTTGTTATTGTGTTGTCTATTTTTGATACATCAGTTTCACTATACTTATTTTTATATTTAATTGTAAGTAAAACAAGAGTTGTTTCCTTTTTTATAGCCATATCAATAATATTATTTCCTCCACCATCAACCTTTACCTTTAACAAAGATTTAATATTTTTAATTTGTTTTAAGTTTTGTAATTGTCCATAATAAATTTCTGTATAATTTATATTTTCCATACACTTTAGACAGATAAGGATTTGACAAAGAGTTTCAAATATCCAACCCTGTCTTCTTTCATCATCTAATTCTTTGTTTTCCTTCATGATCACATCAAATAATTCTTTACCTGTTAATTTTGTGTTTGCCAACATATTTGCCAATATATCTTTACGAAATACTTGATTATTAAATACATTATTTTCTTTATCTTCATTTATTAACTCAACCTTTTTAGTCAATAATTTAGATTTAACCTTTTTTGTTTTCTTGATAACAATAATTTCTTCCTTACCATCAGCAATATTAATCGGTTGAAATTCATTCATTTTTAAGTATTGTGTATAATAGTATATTGTATTTATTATTTAATAAAAAGTAAATCAATTTTTTATTTTTAATTATATTATTTATAAATTTTTAATTTTCTTCCTCTTATTACTTGTCCTAAATGTTGAGGTGTTATATCAAATGATGGATACTTCTTTTTTTATATCAATAGCTAATTCATTCATAGTAAGTTGTTCGTTTTGTTTCAATAATTCTAAAGCAGTATTTACTTGTAGTTTAGTAATTTTGTAAGAGATTGGTTTTCTGTTTCTTCTTGCGATGTTTTTAGAAGTTTTGTATTTATGTATCCATCTTTTTAGCGAAGATTTTTTACAATTAAAATTTTTACAAGTATTGTCATAACCTACATCAAGATTTAAGCAATAATTAACGACAGATAATTTATAATCAGGACTTTTATGCTTCATATAATAAATAGATAAAAAATATATTAAGCGTGCAATTTTAAATCTTCAAGGGTGTAAACTATTTTTACTACAATTTGTTTCATTTATTATCTCACTCATCTTGTAATTATAATATTATTTGTTAGGTATATTTCATATCAATTTTTATTACTCAAATTATAGAAAAATAATTTCTAATTATATATTACATCCTTTTATATTCGTCATTCATAATATCATATACACGGTCCTTGTATTCTAATACACTTTCTTCTCCTTTCTTTTCTATCATATCACATACCCTGATTTTAATTTTATAATTTTGAACTAAGAAAAGTTTTAACCACGAGTGTAGCATAGATTCTCCATTATCAGAATTATGATGAAGAGAATTGTCTTCGTATTTTATTACAATAGGTAAAATAGGGTATCCTTCGACAAAAGCACCTTTGCCACTAAATTCTGTAATATTTCCTGGAATCTTAGGTATATTTCCTGATCCTGGGGCAATAAATACTATAGGATCGCCAGACTTGCGATTATCAACTCTTCCTTTTATAATATTACTAGTTTTTCCTTTTTCAACATATATATTTCCATATTTCTCGTTATTTTCATCTGTATAACCAAAAATATTATATACAATTGTTCTCAAAATTACATAACAACCGCGAGGGAAAGCACTAGCCAATACAAAACCATCGGCTAATGTAGTATGATTAAATGTACATATAAATTTCTCATCGCTATATAAATAGTTCATATATTTAACAAAATCCTCTTTGGGCAAATCAATATTCAATGATAATATAAACATCAAAAACTTACCAAATATCAATATTACTGACATTATACTACTTTCATCCCTTATGAAATATAAAACAACATTTGAAATTCTTAATAATATAAATAAAAATATTATTCTAAACGGAACTAAAATATATAAAATTATTGTTTTTATTAAATTTATAATATCATTCATTTTTATTATTAGATACATTATATAATATAGCATTATCACGCATAAACTATATTAAACGTGATTCTTATACATCAACGTAGTATATTTAGGTATATTAATATTATAATATTCTTTATTAGCATATTTATTGTTTTTTATCCATATCCTGGCTATATAATATAATTTCTTTGGACTTATTGAGACGCCATTAATATTATTCATTACATCATCGCACGAACCTATTGTTTCACCCAAAATACTTGCACACAATTCAAAGAAATTTTTTTCAAAATCTTCAGGTGATATTTTAAATGACAAGCATCCTCCATTAATATTCAGTTCATCTTCATATCTTGGAATAATATCGGCTCTCATTATAAAAAACATCCCTTTTTTAAATAATTCCTTATATCCTTTGAAATATCTCGCATAATCTTCAACTGTAGATATCTGTCCTATAATCTTATAACTTTTATCATCCCAATTAATATCATATGGATCATGAAAATATATAGACCAACAATCATTTAAAAAAATATCGTTATTATCATTCATATTATATAAAATATATGTTAATAATTCTTATATATTATGATTTACTAAGAAAAATAATTATATCTAATAAATATAGTTATATATCGTAAAACTATGTTTTAGATATTTTGTTAAATGTTCTCGCTTTTTCGCGTACTATCTCGAGTACTATATTTTTTAGAGACTGTCTCGGTTGATTTGTCTTCTATTTTGGCTATATCAATTGTTTTTTTATTTTTTTGATTATTTTGTAATGTATAAATTAATACATCACTCATCAATAATGAAAACATCTGATTTGTTATATTACTTTCTCTATTTAAAATTCTTAATCTTGAAGATTGAGTAAAAAAGTTAGCTATATTTGTTAAACTATTAGTTGTTTTTTTTTTTAATTTTTGAATATGTTGATGATTTTTCTTTTTCAATATTTTGTATATATTGTGTAAACATTTTTTCATCAAATAATATATTTTTTTTGTAATTTTCGTCATTATTAAGCATTGTAACATTAATATTAGCATTTTTAATTGTAATTAAAAACATAATTATATATTTTTTATCAGTAATACTATCTAAATACGATTCTAATATTTTTTGAATTTGGTATTTCATTACTTTATATTTACTCGAAACATTATCACTAATAAAATTATCAACTCTTTCATTGTAATCTTCTTGCCTTTCATTATCATTTTTCACAATTTTTTTTTTAATAATTTCGCGTATTTTAGTTATATTTTCTATCATATGTAATAAATTACCAATTAGTATAATTAATGATGATTTTAATTCTTTCTCTAAACTAATTTTAGATATTAACCATAATCCTAATAAAGTAAATACACTTGTGATAGCAATTAATGATCCAAAAGTAGTTACGTTTCCTATAATAGTCGTCCCTAATAATCCTATACCAACAATTGTTATAAATGCTGACGAAAATTTAGTAATATTTTCAGTTTTTTCTATATTTATTTGTTTATTGTCATAAGTATTATAATTATAAATACCATGCTGTTTAAACATAGAAACTATATCTACAACCTTTTTCTTTTCTTCATCATTTAAGGTATGAATATTTTTATATTTTTCTAAAAATATAAAAGCATCTTCTATTCCATTTTCTAATATTTTTTTGTTATTTTCAGCCTCTTCTTGGTTTTGTTTATTAATAAATATATTAAATACATTTGAAATTTTAGACATATAGCCACCACCAATATGTTCTTCATAATCTGATGCTATTTCCCTATTATATATGTGTTTTGTTCTTTTAGATCTACTTTTCGTTTTTATGGTTGTTTTTTCTGGTCGGTCTTTCGTTTTTATGGTTGTTTTTTCTATATTTTTTATAATTACTTTAACCATCTTATCTATATAATTACACCAACCGAAAAGAAAAATGAGACAAAACTATATTAAATAGTTAAATCTATTTTCCTATCAACCAGAGTAAATGACAACATTTAAGTTGCTAACTACAATTTGACAGCTCGAAAGCGGTTTGTAGTTTTTGTATTGTTTGACCTCTTTTATATTTTTCAGGTCTTTTATTATTTTTTATGTAATATTCAAATATCTTCTGAATATTTTTACAACCATTCTTATCACGATTGATACATCCTAACCTGTTGTTTTCCATTTTATATGTTAGGATAGAATGTATCTTTCTTGATTTATTCTTCTTGTCTGGTAAGTAAATATTATTACAAGGTTCTTCAGTCTTATAATTGAGACAAGATGTTCTATATTCATCTATATTATAGACCTTAAATCTTTCTTTTAGTTTTCTTTTTAGTCCTATATTTGGTGTTGAAATGAAGTTTTTCATTTGCTTCTCAATACACCAATCACCAATTATAATAATACTATCTTTGGAATAAGTCTTTTCAATCTTATTTAACATATTATCTTCTGTTCTTTTCTTATTGATAAAAGCAAACCATTTGTATTGTCTGAACTTTTGGTATTGGTACAATTTATAAAGTTCTTGATTTATGCTGATTTTTCTATCAATAAATGCTCTGTAATTATTCAAATCACAAGTTTTAGAGTTGTATGAAGATAATTCATTTTCCTTTTCAGTTATACCTAAATGGTCTTTATATTTTTTCAACTTATTATGATATTGTAATCTTTTAGTTTCAGATACTCTTTGTTTATTTGTATATGAAAAAAACTTACCTTCATCATCCATCATAGTAAATAATGTCCTCTTTCCAGGGTCTATAAAAATATGTTTTCCATTCAATTCTGTTTTATCAACTTCATCTATGTAAGGAAATTCATCTCTAATTTCTTCCTTTGTTTCATGTTTCTTTTCTGTTTTAGGTTGGTTTTTATTAGATTGCTTTTCTTGTTTTTCTTTTTTATCTTTCCTTGCTTGTTTCATCTTCTCTTTCTTTAATAATTCACCTTCAATAAAATCATTATGTATAAACCTCAAAGCAACAGCATAACCATCTGTTATAATAGTATGGTCAAACTGATAATCTTTCATTTTAGGAGTAATTTTGAAGTATGTTCCCCATAGAATTTCTTTATATAGAATTACATTATCAAAATACTTCTTCTTATCTTTATCTATAAGAAGGTCTATTATTGCTGTTGTATCAATCTGTAAGTGATTAGGAATAATAGACATTTGTAGAGGAAAGAATTGATACATCTTACCATTTATTTTCTCTAACTCAATATTCATAAAAATCATATGTTTCAGATATTTTTGAGGATGGCATTTAATATCATAATGATATGATTTATGATATTCTTGTGGAACAATTTTATAATGATACTCATTTATCCAATTATGATATTTATCATCACTTTTTAATGTTCCATTTATGATGTCGGATTTAATGGAGTGCAACTCTTTGAATAACTGTTTCTTAAACTCTTTATCATTTAATCTATCTTTGTATAAATGCTTAAAATAGGAGTTTATAAATCTATTTACATAATCAAAAAAGTGTAGTTTAATGTTATTCTCAATTGATGTAAGAATGGTAGTAGCATAATAGTTTAGTATAGAAGAAAGGTTCTTACTATTTTCTAATGTAAAATTATGTAATGCTTTGAACTCATTAAACAATTTTAAATTATTATTCTTTGGTTTAGGTCCTTTTGATGGTAAAACAAGTGATTTCATACACATTTTTATTGTTTCTTCATCAATTGTAGGTATTTCAATACCATTATGATACTTTTCTAAACACCATAACCTTAACATGAGGTTTGTTTTAGTAGTAATATAGTTTGTTCTATGTACAGCATCTTGTATTCTATTGAATATATTGATACTGTTATCATCTTTATGTAAGATAGAATGTAAAGGCAATTTGATACACTTATATTTATCAGGTGGTTTCTTCTTCATAGTTCTGTGTAAATTATAGTACATAATCTTTATATACTTTCCAAAAATAAATTATACCTACTTAAATCCATAAGAATACAAAAACAATATTGTAATGCCATTATTTTATATATCTTCATTTAAACTACAACACCATTTTAAGAAATTATTAAATAGCATATCTGTTAGATAAAAGATATCATCATAATTTCCCATTTCAGTTTCTTTGTCAAGACAGTCTATATTTGGATACCATCTATCACTTTTTGTAGGAAATAAACTTGTGATTTTTTCCTTGTTTTCAACAATATATTCAATATACTTCTTATAGTTATATTGATTATTATTAATGGTATAATTAACAATTATGTTTTTAATACCTAAATTCTTGAAAAAATCAATATGCTTTTTCATCTGTTTTTTATCATATCTGTATTTTTTGTTATTTTTTACATATACATCATCAATAAATACAACTCTTGGTTTATCCTTTTTAAATGTTTTTATGTATGTTGATTGTTTGTTTTCATCAAAATTACATTTATATCCATAAGGGTGTCCTTCAGAACATATAGAAAATATTAAATCATTCAACCAAGTAGATAACAAACAACATTTATTACTGTAATCTTCGAATATAATTGTTTCTTTTTGTTCTACAAGAATATTATAACACAGTTTTCTATATTGTTGTATTATATTTTTATCATTTATTAATGATGATATGATATTATCAACTATATTAGTATCTATGTCATCTGTGTCTGTCTCATCAGATAAATATAATACTCTTGACCCAGCACCATTACCAAGAATAATTTCATTGTCAATATCTTCCTCGCAATTTTTAATAGTGAATGATTTTGTATCTAATATAAGGTCTAAATTACTATTACAACTTATGACGAATTCATTATATTTTAATTGATAAATATATGGATTTTTGATATAGCATTTATCACATATATCTTTTATTATATTTTCATAATTAAAATTACATAACCACTCGTCTCCTAAATTATTTTCTAACCACAATGACAATATTTCCGCATTTTCATCTGTACTATTTTTATCCCATATTCTTCTCCAAATATGATTAGGAAATTTCAAATATCCTTCTTCTTTTTTCTTGTCTGTTATAATTATATCAGTTATATCTGTGTGTTTCATAAACTCATCATAAGTATGTACTTCAATTTCATCATCATTTGAAGCATTATCTTGGTCAAATGTATTATCATTGATATAAATAAGTTTAAAAATATCCTTTATCATCTCATTATAATCTCCTTTAAAATATTCATTTCCTATATCTTTTTGTAATTCATACTTATCCTTGAATATTTTTATCAAATCTTTTTCTAAGGTATCACAATTTTTACATATGATTTGAAATAATAGTTTTGTACCATTTGGATAATTTGAAATACGTTTCAAGTTTTCTTGTTTTGATTTGCCAATTTTATATATAGGTTCGTTTGTCTTTATAAACTCCCTTTCTTGTAATAAATAGATGTATTCAGACATTTGTGTTGTCAATATTATATATATATATTCATTTTATGTTTATATAAATCATATTTTTCCTATGCGTTTTGATGTGATAACATTTTAAGTTTCCTATTTTGATAAGCACGTCTCCAATATTCTCTCAATTTCTCTGGGTTTTCTTCTTTTAACTTTTGTAAATATTTAGCACCACCTTCCTTTACTTTTTCCTTATTTTTTTCATAATAACGTTTATGGTTATCACCAAATGTGTATTTTTTTAAATGTTCCCTTAATTCATTTACTTCTTTTTTCAATCTTTCATTTTCTGTAACCAGTTCTGATATGTCCATATTAGTAGTTGTCATAATGTTATATAATAATATATAAGCAACTTTTAAATGCTTTATTAGAGTAAGAAAATGAAACAACATTCTGATGATTACAAACTTACGGCAGTTAAATATTATTTAGAAAATGATAAACCTATGCGTTATGTTTGTAATAAAATATTCAAATGTAAATATCAATCATTGTCTAAATGGAAGTTAAAGTTTCAGAAAGAAGGTAAAATAATCAGGAAAGAAAGAGATAATCCAAAACTTAAAATAACACCTGAAATAATATCATTTGTAAAACGAAATGTCAGACTACAACCAACAGTTACATTATGGAAGTTATCTAAACTTGTTTATAAGCAATTCAAAGTAAAATTATCAGACCATTCTATATACAATATATTACACCAAAGTAAAATAACAAGAAAGAGATTAAAGAATAAATACTATCCAGAGAAGAAAGAAGGACAAGAACAAGATGATTTGAAAAACTTTTATCAGCAACTTTCTCAATACAAATATGATAAGACCATTTGTTTAGATGAAACTTCAATTTACTTGAATATGACTTCTTCATATGGTAGAAGCAAAAGTGGTACAAGAGCAATTTACAAGACTAATAAATATCCTTTCAAGAGATACAATATGTTATGTGCTATTAGTGCTGACAAAGTAATAGGATATGTATTATATAAAGACCTAAAAGGTGGTATAAAAACTAATAATATTATTGATTTTTATAATGATGTAATCAAGGACAATTATAAAGACCATTTACTTATAATGGATAATGCTGTCATTCATAAGTCTAAAATAGTAAGACAAACAATAGAAAAAAGTGGTAATCATTTACTTTATAGTGTTCCATATCATCCAGAAACAAATGCTATAGAGGAGTTCTTCAGTCAGTTAAAACATTATATCAAAAAATATAGTCCAAATACTTATGATGACATACAATTAGTAATAAAAGACATTATTAAATATAACATAACAAAAGAACATTTAACAAATTATCTGAAACATAGCTTTAGAATGTATAAAAATAAGTAAGGTTTGTCTCATTTTTCTTTTCGGTTGGTGTAATATATTAACATTTAGTATATAATTTAATAAAATATTATAGTAATTATATAAAGCATTTAATGTTTGTATAGACGCAAGTTATGATGAAATAAAAAGTGCTTATAAAAACAACGGTGACTAATAAAATGTAAAGAAGCAGTAAAATACTGTAAGAAACAATATGCTAAATATTACATAATAGAATAATTTGTTAAAAAAACATAAAAATTGATTATTATATTTTATTATTTTAATTCGCAATCTTACTAAAATATGGGGTTAATTAGATGTTAGAGGTGATTATAATTACTATCGCGCTATAATATGAGAAGACAATCTGTCGAGAATCCGCAAGGAGGAATCGCTGATATATAGTGTAGTCAATTATTGTAAGAGGTAATTATAATCGCTATCATAATATAATATGAGAAGACAATCTGTTGAGAATCCGCAAGGAGGAATCGCTGATATTATATTATAGTCAACAAATTACCTAATATTTTTTTTTTTAGGATAAAATGTTGTCGTGTAATAATAAAATACACAAAAAAATTGATTATTATATTTGGTTATATTTATTACCTACAAAACAATTTGATAAGAGCCATCCGATAACACTAATAAGTATTCAAATACGCTTTGTTATAAACTACAACTTAATAATGCTTTACACTTGCTATAATTATTATAGCAACAGTATTATAAATTCTATAATTTTTATCAGAGATAAAAACATTATTAATGTGTATTCTAACATAAATGATGACGATTATGATTATGAAACTACACTCTTATTTGTTATTACAGAAGAGGATATAGAGAAATATCCTATTTTATATAAAATTTATATTACAAGCATTTTATTAACAGAAGATTCTACAAAATTAAATAAAGATGAATATGGATATTGTATTAGCAAAAAAAGCATTTGGAAAAATTTATACATAACAAAATATTATGATTGTTTTGACACTTATATGACTAATTATCCTAAAATGTCATATATTCTATCGTGTGAAGATCATATTTCACAAAATATGAATATTATATATTCTGTTAATATAATTAAACCTAAATTGCTATGTGGACTGATTGAAGATGAAATATATAAACTTGAAAAAGATTTGAGTATCTGCGAAGATTATACTAAAAATTTGGCGATGTATTCTATCTATATGAAAAATATTATTCCTGATAACATCCCTGACGATTTGACAAATATGATCTTTGAAAAACTATGATATGTCTATAGGCATATATGTATAATATATATTTTTTATTTTGTTCCCTTAATCCCTTTTATTATATATGAATAAAGATTTATAAAATGTTCTAAAAATAAACTAATACTGTAAAAATTGATAAACAGACTAAGAATAATAATTGCCCACCAAATAGATTGATCCATACGAAAAGCCTTAAAAAGCCCTTCTTAAGTTTCCTCTATTTCAAAGCCACCAGCAAGTCGTAAAAGACCCCCCTGTCAACAACAGCCAAGAGAAACCAGTCTAGCAAAACACAACCAGAATGTATTACACTTGCTACGATTATCATAGCAATCGTCGCGCCAGTTGCCTTATCTTCATTAAAGATAAGGGTATCATAAATGTTTATGAGAGTTCAGAATATAATTACGCTCATCTGTTATTTGTGATGACAGAAGAGAAGATAAAAGAATATGAAGTATTGTACAAGTTATATATAATTAGTATAATGCTCACAGAAAATTCATATCGGCTATTCGAAGATGAACGCGGATATGGTATTCGCAAAAGAACAATCTGGAAAAATCTGTACATCAATAAATATTATGATTGTGAAAACACCTATATGTCAGAATATCCGACAATGTCCTATAAACTATCGACGGACACTAATATTCGCAACAATATGCACTTTATAGACGATACTACTATGATTCACGATGATTTGATTGATGAAGAATTTATTAGTGAGTTCGTAAAAAATGAATCTGACTGTATTGAGAAAGAATTGTGTGATTTAGAAAAAGAACTCGAAATAATGAAAACCATCTCGCTATACATCAACAAGATAATTCCTGAAAACTTCCCTGATGATGTAAAGAACACTATCCTTGCTGATATATATGTATTCTAAGATGCCTACGCATCCTTATATAGTATATATACGTATCTTTCTGTATTTTTATATTTTTATATTTTTATTTTTCTCCTTACAATTTATGATATGATTAGAGAGCCTTGAATATTCAATATTATATATTCTTGTAAAATGATTTATCTATATGTAAAATTTATTCTTGATTATACAATCCTGATTATTTGATAAATATTTTTACATTCAATATAGTAAAAAATGATTATAATATAAATACTAACATACTATTCTATATGACAATGGTATTTAAGAAATATCTCAATAAACTGAATAATTTGCCAAGATTTTGTTATAATAAAAAAATGTTAATATACAAGGATATTAACGCATTCATAGTATCTTCAAAAAAAGATAATGATAAAAATAATAAAACACGAGAAAATATTATTGGTGCTATAATAAATAATAAAATCCCTATTGAATACTATAAATACTCGAGAAGATGGGCTAATCTAAAAAAAAGTATTGAACAATATATTTATGATTTAATAGGTATTCATACTAATATAAATTCTATAGCATTGATACATTGTGGTGGACGTAAGTATAATTATGATTTTACTATAATTGTTAATAAAACAGAATACAATATAGAACTTAAATTTAATGCTGAAAATATAAATGATGCTCCACAATTTGTATCTCCTGTAAAGACAAATAAATATTTATCTCGTTCATATGAAGAATATTATTACGATAATTATCTGTGTAAACTTATATCAGCCGACGATAATAAATATCCAAATAGAAATGTTTATCTCAAAGAAATACATGGTAATAAACCTAAATGTATGAAATATTTTCAAGATATTTATTATCAAGGATGTAATAAAAGTAGTCAATATACTGGAAATAAATACGCCATAGACTTCTATAATTTAGCCAATAGCCTTGATAAAATTAGTAGAGAGAATTTTATAAATATTACAGACCTTAATATTGTAGCACTTACAGAATATCTAAAAGAAACTCAAAAAAATAAAATATATATGTTGTATAAAAATAATAAATTTCACAAACAAATAGTAAATTTAAGCGACTATGAATTAGTTAGATGGGAGAAGTATCCAGATAAGTTCAAATATATCGCTTATTCTGCTTCAGGAAAGCAAATAGATATATTACTTCGTTGGAAAAATGGTAACGGAATAGCATTTCCTGCTTTTCAAATATCATGATATTCATATTATATTCACGATAATTCTTCATTATATATTGGTAATATATAATTTAATTCTGTAGTATTTATTGCGTTATTTCCAAAATATATTTTAATAAATTCGCGCGTCCTATTGTCATTTAAAGATTTTATTATATTTTCATATTTTTCAATAAGTGCCTCTTTATTAATTGATGTACAATATCTTATACATATTAAATGATTTTCTATTAAATACTCTTCGCAATCATCATAATAATCGCTAGATATTAGACAGTATTCAAAATTATAATTTCCGACACCATAACCTCTATTAATAATAAGCAGAGGCTCTTTAATACCGCTCTTTAATATATGATTTTTCTTTTTATCATCTGTGTATTTTTTATATATTAATTTGTTATATTTAATGTCGCCACTATATATTAAACGTGTTTTACTTTTGTCGTCTGTCAATATATCTTTACACTGATTCCATACAACAGTACCTACATTCACTTTAAAACCTATATCAGACAAACAATAAGAATTATCACATAATTTCTTTAATATATCAATATTTTTTTTAACCCCAAATATAGTAAAATCTTTAATTTTTATAATATATTCATTATTATTAAATTCCTCATTATCTATCTTTTCTACAATAAATAATACAGTTTCTTGTTGAGTTTCTATATATTTATCATTACAATAAGTAATACTTATTATTTTAAAATGCGTTGATATATATTTTCGTGCTTTATCATAATATAAACAGTTTAAGAAGTTTGATGGTAATATAAAACTTAATATTCCCCCCGATTTTAAGAATTTAAGAGATTTTATGAGAAATATTATAAATATATTAGGACGGCCTTCGAAATATTCATAATATTTTTTAGCAATATCTCCTTTTTTCATAACATAATACGGCGGATTACCGACAATTAAATCATATTTTATATTATATTCATTATCATATAATATAAAATCCGCATTTATAATATTCAATTTATCTGTTTTTAAATTTACTATTGAATCGTAAATTTTTTTATTATATTCAATAGCCGTTATAGAGGCTTGAGGAAATCTTTTACATAATTCATTAACATATTCACAAGAACCACAAGAAGGTTCTAAAATATTACCATTCCATTCGCGTGTATATTTAGAATACTCTTGAATTATATCTAGAGTATTGTTAACAGTATCAGGAGGTGTAAAATATATTCCGCCATTCTTTTTAATATCCTTCGAAAATTCACTTGTCAGTTTATAAGATAATTCACTAAAACTTCTAGTCATTATTAATCTTAACCCTTGCTTATATTATTTATATTATATATCAATTATATCAATTTTTAACTATATATATGGTATATAATATAATAAATATAATGTAAAAGATATATGATATATAATAATAAATATAACCAGACTATCATATATAATATGTAAAATATCATATTTGTGGTGTAAAAGATATAAGAATAAAACATCTTATATATCATAATATTATGTTTAGATATTTTATATTAGCAACTTTGTTCTATTATACTAACTGTTTCACTATTTCGTCCTATCCTTCTTTTCTCAAAAATGCTAAAATTTCGTATGCTTCATGCAAATTGAATAATCGCTATGTAATGCTATCTAAAAAAGAAGATAGTGATATTAATATTAATGCATTTAACAATATTGATATTGATAAATCGGGAAAACTAGATATTTCTGAACTGGAGTTTTATTATGGAAAAAATAATTATATGGATATTGCCGATGTTAATAATGATAATGAAATTGATTATTTGGAGTTTGATAGGTTGAGTAATATTAAAAAATTCGGTTTGCGAAACGGAGGGAATCTGTTTGTAAGAAATGCTATTAAATTTGGACTTCTTGATAAAAACTCTATTTTAGCAGATGGAGAAGCATCTGTTTTTATAGGCAATAAGGGTTTTGATCCTCTAAATTGTTCTACTAATATTAGTACTCTGCGAAGATACCGCGAAGCCGAGATTAAACACGGAAGACTCGCAATGTTGGGAAGTGTAGGATGGCCATTGGCAGAAATATACCATCCCTATATTTCTAATCTAATGAATAAAGAAAATTTGCTTACATCCAGTGGAAAAGTACCCTCACTGTTGAATGGAGGTCTTGATAAAATTAACCCTGTATTTTTTATGGCAATCATTATATTTACAGCGACCCTAGAATCTATTAATATTAACAAAAATTATAACATAGATAGCATACCAGGAGATTTGGGATTTGACCCGCTAAAACTTTATAGTACAAATAATGTTAAAAATAAGAGTGAATTAGAATTGAAAGAGTTGAATAATGGGCGCTTGGCTATGCTTGCTATTACTTATTATGCAATTAGCGAATTTATAACTAATACGCCTATTGCAAAATCTTTAGTTTCTATAGAATTTTAATATATGTTTTATATTACCCTCTATCAAAATTTGTATCAAAAAATAAAAATTGACCCATATTTATAGATATAAAGGACATCACATGAATCTCTTAGATAAGACAACGATATTAGACGATAAGGTATTGGAAGATAATTCTAATACTACATATATTATTTTTTAATGAATTAAAAAAAATATTTAACTCATGATGTTTTGTGTGATATGTTAGCAAAAATGAATGCGGTAAGCGAGGTATTTAAAGGAAAATCAGGTGCTGGACTGAGTGGAGGAATGCTTATAGATATGTTTTTAACAGAATATTTAACAAATATCATCAAAAGTTATGAAGCATGTCATAAAGGAGAAAGTGATTGTAAAATATTAAATATTCCTATTTCAATTAAAAAAATTAATGGAAAATCTACAATTGCTTTAGATTGGAGTAAAAATGGCGATGATTCTAAGAAGCGTGAAAGATTTGAAACCGACATAATGATAATAAATTTGAAATCGTGTCAATGGTGGAAAACTGAACCACAAGGAGCAACACAAGAAGAAAAAGATTCTAAATACTATTCTACTACTATTAAAGCAGGAATCTATATTATCTCTCATAAATATTGTAAAAATAATGTAACGCTATCCTCAAATAATAAGACAAATAGCCTTATTGATACTAAACAACTATATAATATGCTAAAAGAAAGTATTAGAGAAAATATGGTATTAGAATTTCCCACAGAATTTCCAACATATAAATTCAAAATTCTAAATGCTTTTGAATAACAAATATCATATTATATCAATACTAAATAATATTTTGGTAGCCCATTTTACTACTTCTACATTTACAGCATTCCCAAATTGTTTATAGGCTACCGAATTAGATAAAGGAAGTTTAAAAGTATCAGGGAAACTTTGGAGACGTGCTACTTCTCGCGGCGTTAATTTTCTATTTTTTTCACCAACATATACAATTTGAGACATAGCAACTAATGCGGGTGAATAATTATCTCTTTTAACGCGAATTCCAGAAGGACGAAATTGAAACAATGATTTAAAAATGCTATCATTATTTTGAAATGATCCACATTGCCATTCAAATTTTCTTTTTGATCCATTAAAACCTTTTAATTTTCTTGCGGAATATAACCAAGATTCTAAAAACTCCTTATTTTTATTGTAAAATTCTTGATTTTGTCTAATAAATTTCTGTTTCCATTCTGGCAAATCATTATATAAAATTTCACTATCCCAATAATCAGTCCATAATGGAAATGTTGGCATTTTTATATTATTTTTCTTGAAATGTTGTACAACTTCTTCCCATTTATTAAGCAATTCTTTATCTAATTCGCTTAAACTATATTTGTCATCTACAATGGATGTTTCTAAAATAGATGAAATACAAACATTAGCAGAAGGTTTTAGGGTAGGTAATATAGGCAAGTCTTTTAATATAATATCTTTACGAATTCCAATTATTAATACTCTTTCGCGATGTTGTGGAATACCTAGCATATGCGGACTAACTACGACTGGTTTATCATAAGTAAGATATCCTACCTCCATAAGAGCATTATATATAACATTCCAAGTTTTTCCAGAATCATGTCCTTTAAGATTTTTAACATTTTCAAGAATAAAATATTTAGGCCGTTTATCTTTTAATATACGTACTATATCGCGAAATAATGTTCCTCGCGTATCTTCAAAACCCAATTGTTTGCCACTATGTGAAAATGCTTGACACGGAAAGCCTCCGCACAATACATCAAAATCGGGGATATCTTCTGTTTTCAACTTTGTAATATCAGGATAAGGCGTGATATTATAATTATTTTCATATACTTCTCTACAATTCTTATCAATATCACATGCCAAAACACATTCTCCGCCAAAAGATATCATTGCCTGATGAAAACCGCCTATTCCGCAAAAGAGGTCAATAAATTTAAACTTTGGTATATTATCCATTTATAATTAAAATATATATTTATATTATAAATCAATTTTTATATTATAAATAATATCATAATAGTTATAATATAAATAGTATATGTAATACTTTGTAAGATATATTTTGTGTTAGTTTTTGTTCAAAAGTTTTCTCTTATTATAATAAATGGATAATAAGGTTAGTTATTATAAAATTATTGATGGTTTAAATTTTGATGCTGGATTATTAAATATGGCTGATGAGTTAATAAAAGGTCAAGGTGATGGAAGAATATCTATAGATGATTCTAATAAATTACTTACTAAAATATTTGATGGCGGAACAATTACTAAAGTAGAATGTCGAACTATTTTATATATATTAAAGAATTATAAATTAACTACTGAAGCCTCTCAAAACTTCTTAGATAAACTTATTAAATATGATTGATAATTATTAAAGAATATCTACAAAAAAATGATTAGTATATCCCTTATTTTTATCACTAAATATAATTTATATAATGCCCTTAAATATTAAAGATATCCCTATTGTTTTATCATATGATACAGTCGCAACAAATAATACTAAGAGAAAAAAAAAATTATCTTTGCTAAAAAAATTGCCAGATAAAATAGATATTAGTGCTATCGCTCTTATATCTAGATATTTACGTAAAAATTAGAATATTTACAGTAATTCATATATATATTTCATATCATTTATTATATATATGAAAAGTAAAGCATTAGTATAATATGTATGCTGTAAGAATAATAGATATGTATAATATATATAATAGATTTGAAAAGAATATATTACATAATAAAATATAATATCACGTTTTAATGCTATGTTTTTACAATTTTCAGGAACATATATAGTTTTACGTGCATAATGAATTAGTAGACAGCCTAATAAAAATATATTATAATGTGTCAGGTATCCTATGTAATACATCATAGATGCGAAAGATATATTATTATAACCTATATAATATTCAATATCATGAAATATCCGTGTAGATAATATCATTAAATACGCTATATTATTTTTGTATTTCTCTTCAGTTTTCAATGTAAATAAAAATAGATTCCTAAAGCCTCTATTATATTGTATAGATAATCTGCTCAATATTTTCCCAAAATAATATGCCCATTGCGGATAAATACAATAATGAATCTTTAATATTACACGATGATTATTTGTAATTTCCTTATTCTTATTATATATATAATGTGGTTCTCTGTGATAATCAAATGCTACTACATCTCCTTTTTTAACAACAGTATCTTGTGGTATCATATTAAAACATGTGACTACATTACTGTTATCGTCTAATCCAAGTATAATACGATAACAAGAAGCAAATGGAAATAAAAAATACGGACCATCTATATGTCTAGTGTAAAATATTTTATCTGATGTATTATTAGCTTCGGTCGAAATAACTTTTTGTGGCGCTGTTACATATATTTCATTCATATCATTTATGATATCTATATTCATATTTTTCGCATTATTTGAGAACATAGTTATTATATTTTTATCAGACGCTATCTTAGAATATAGTAAAGATATATGAGCGGGTAGTTCACTATACCACCAATGAGATGAATTATTATTATCAGGATTTTGTGCGATTACCCAATTCCGTAATATATCTATTTCGGTATAATCATTAATCTTACATTTATATACTCTATTTTTTTGGTGCTTATACGGAAAATAAAATAACATATTATAATATTATATAATATTTTTCTTAGTATTAACTAAAATATGAATACATATATGCTTCTTGTTGCTCTAACAACATTATTTGCATTTCTTACAGCAGTATATTTAAGAAAATATTATATTAGTATTCCGGCACTTATCGTTTTTATTACTTCTGTATATTTTTGGTCTAATACTGAAGAAAAAACAAGAATGTATATAGATATTATAGCAGTTCAATTAGCCCTATACTTCTCTGTTTATTACGCATATTCAAATATGGATGCTAAAAAATTTCGTTATTATATTATTATTCTTGCTACAGCACTAATATATTATTTATTTGCCATCTTATCGTGGAATCTTAACCCTTATATATTTGATGATAATGTTAAATTCTATAAAACGATTACTTTAATTCTACATAGTATGGGGACTTTTATCGCAAACTATTCAAATATTTTATTGTATCTATCTATATAACTATATAACTATATAATCTGTAATTTAAGGAAAGTGTAAATTATTATAAATATGGACAATTATATTAATATGCTGCCATATGATGTAATAGATAACATCATAGAAGATATTCTCGATGAACATGAGAAAACAATAGAAAAAATAGAAAATATAAATAGAAAAATTCATAGAAAAATATATGGTTCTTTTGATGTAGATAAAGGATTAAGAATAAATAAAACTAATGATGGATATATTATTTCATTTGGTAATATTAAATATAAATATACAAGCAGTAACGTGACCGCATTATTGCTATTGTCTTCATATATAAAATATAATAATAAAGAATATAGAATATTGCCATATTTATTCTCGTCATCATATCTTCTATATAAATTTGATAGTAGAGGAATTAAAAAATATATAGACAATTATGGATTTTTGCGACCAATTAAATTAGTATATTATAGAAATTATACATATGGAAATAGCAATATTTATATTACCGAAAAATATAATAGTGTAAATGGTTTGGATATTTTACGTGAGACTGCGGAATCTATTGCTATTACTTGTTTTTACAATAAAAATGTTATAGAATATTTGAAAAAGATTGTTAAAGATACGCGAGAATATTATGATATATTTATAGAAAATGATATTATGATGGAAGATGATATAGATTACTATCTAGTATGTCTTAACTATAATAATAACATCGGGGTTGATTAAAATATTAGAAAGAATAATTGTATATGTAAATTATCTCTAAATATTACATCTTAACTTTTCATTTTTATATAAATATATTTGTTCTAAAAAAATAATAAAAATATAAAAATTGATGAGAAAATCAGATAGATTTAATTGCCTACCAATCAAATTGATAGAGCCAACCGAAAAGTCTTATAAAGCCTTTTTCGCAAGGTTATCTCGACCGCGCCAAGCATTCCAATAGCAACAAATAAAACAGTTGCGTAAATACATTTAGTATATTTTAAAACCTTTTACAAATGCCTACACAAATCAGTCTATTGGACATTTTCAATACGGAATCATCTTTGAGCGATAAGATTTTAGGAGAGAATGATTCATATGTTACTGTGCGTATCAATAATACATGTTCTATGTTTAACAAAATGACAAAAGGAGAAATCATAAAGCATCGCGAAGAATATTATTCTCATTATCTTCCGATAAAAATTGAACAAACAATTGAAAATAAGATGTTCTCAATCTTAAAGAATCACGACAATCTAAGTTTATATAAAGAACCTGAAGATTACGAAGTTGAATTGACGATATTGGCTTCGCAGATAAATGAAAATAATCGCAAAAATATTCTGACTAAAATGATAAATGAGTTCAAAGACTATGTCAGCGAATATTATTTATATAATAGTAATGGAAGAAGATATATTATGTCTGGTGTATTGATGAAAGAGTTCTATAATTTCATCAAAAATCATATGAAATACCAGATAACAAAAGAAGATTTTGGAGAAGATGAAGAAGAAATATATGATATTATTATAAATAATAACAATGACCTTCTATAAATAACACCGTGTAGTTTTCCATTGTAAATCTCTATATTATTTGATATTTATTTTTTATTTTTTGAACCATTTTAAATTTCCAATTGTGTAAAAGTTTTCTAAAAAATAAATTAAGATACTAAAAGTTAAACTGTTCAAAATATTTATTTCATTTTTACAAATATATAGTATATTATATACCTATTATATGGCTGTAACAAACAATGATACAGGCAATGAATGTTCTGTATGCTTAGAATCATTTGATAATGATGAAAATAAAGCTGTAATTTTTAATTACGATACTTGCATAACTAAACTATGTTCGGTATGCTATGATAAAATATCAATTCAACATTACTATAAAAACACACAAAGTTTTGCAATATTTTGAAGCGGTTAATTATTCCAGCTACTAATCTACTAGGTCAAGAACTTTTGATATATAGAGAGCAATAGCTCACGGATTATCTATATTCTATACATTCTTTATAATTATTATAAATATAAGGGTATTACCTTAGAAGTTATTTAGACACAGGAATATCCTTATTTTTCAATTTTAAAATTTGAGTACATCTCTTGATTTATTTTGTAATTTCTAAAAAACTTTTGAAAATTTTGAAAAAACGGAAAGATGTACTCAAATTTTAATTTACAATTTTTATAAATATCTGGTTGCTTTTAGATATACCACAATATCTATATAATAATACTGAAATATATAAAAATTGACGATGCGTGTGTGAATACCTATTATTACAAAGCCTGTATAGAAAACCGGATAAGCCTTAAACAACTAATTGATAACAACACGAGCCTGGTATGACCTCAATTTCTCTTATGGATATTATTTACACCGAAGCTTCGCTGGGCGACAATATATTTAGCAATAATAAAGCATATACTATTGTGTGTATCAGCAACACTTGCACCACATTTAATAAAATTACAAAGGAAGAGATAGAAAAGCGTCGTGAGGAATATTATTGCGAGCATATTCCTAAAAATATTGAAGAAGCTATGAAAATGTTTACTTATTCGGAGCTTGGGATTACAACTAAAAAATATATGAAACTTATCCCCATTAAATATCGCAACAATTATATGAACTTTTCTAATATGGATAGAGAACATTATCTATCTATATATGAATCAACTATAGATGCTCTTGGAGAGAAAATAAATAATAGCATTTATTACGAGAATATTCTTAGGCAAATGATAAAACAATTCAAATATTATATTATACTTAGTAATAATAAT
>SXGQ01864527.1_pt1 | contig 24042 bp, 27 predicted proteins | sample 3178371 | NCBI WGS metagenome assembly SXGQ01 (sample SAMN11356859, study PRJNA531348) | freshwater metagenome | isolation source: freshwater sample F1-20 | place: China: Fuxian Lake, Yuxi | collected 2017-12-25 | reverse complement strand
TAGAGGATGTTTTTTATATCGTCTTTTTTTATCATCTTATTTTTTCCATTTAGGGTCAAACCAAAATCTTCTTCCGATGCTGTCCACCTCAGAAGACATCCCTTTGTTTCCATAGCACTTCATCCAGTCGGTCCAAGAACCAAGAGAGGTGTGAATCTCTAGACCTTGTGGGGTCTCCCAGGTGTAGAGATTTCCACCACCTAAAAGATATGCTTGGTGTGGTATATCCCTACACAAGTTTAATAAAATCTGTCCCTTATGGCCTTGAATTGCATCTCTCGCAGGCTGGAAAGGATTCACATCTTGTAGTCTATAAACAATCTCGGCCCTCAGATAATTTCCAATTCCGTTAAAATACTTTTGATTCATTAAAACCTCGTGAAGGGGCTTAGAGAATGCTGGCTTATTAATGTTGTCCATTACATTCTTAACAAACGAATCATACTCGTTAACTGGGTCGGGACCTCTCTCTTTATTCCAATCATTAAATCCCCACTTCCCGAATCTTCTAACGTCTACAAAAGACAAAGTTGTCCCATCGGTTGCATCAAACATTAGATGAGAGTGTTTTGCCTCTTCCCCAAATGGGGTTAGCTTAAAATACCCTGACATCCCCATTGTCATTAGAAGATGCTCAGTTCCTCCTTTGTGTTCCAGAAGAAGCTTGAATTCTTTTCCTCTGGAGACTGCAGTGATCCCAAACGATTCCGGATGAGAGAATAACTTTCCCTTATGGCTTGGGTTCTTCCTGACTCCGGCGAAGGTCTTTCCTTTGCACATTTTATTGACGTAGTCAGCCGTCAATCTAACTTCAGCTAGTTCTGGCATACATTTCTTTGATAGAATATACGGTCCTACTCGGGAACTTTATTAATAATTATTGGCTTTAGAGATTTATTTTCTAGCATATATTTAACACATGCAAGATCCCTTTCCCCACAGTCTACAATGATATCGGTCTCCAAGTTAAATGTTGGAATCCTATAATGTAGATAGTCAGACGGAGATGGACTAGAAGGAACCCCAAATTCATCGCTGGCCTCCGGTTCGGAGTGAATAAAGACAGGTTTAACCCCAACCGGCCACGTGGAGGAGCTTAGAAATAAAGCCTCTCTAGAAGTTAGTCCTCCGTTATTAAATTGATGGGGAAGAAATCTAAAACAAATAGGGGTCTTGGTCGTGTAGAAAACCCCAGAAAGTAAATCTGTTACAGAGAAGAGACTTGGCTTTTCGTCGTTCATAACAACTAGTCTAGACGAGATCTCTTCAGAAAGGGATAAAACTTCAGAACAAAATCTAGAAAGAGTTCCTTTTCTATTTCCATATGCACTTCCAACTCGAATTAAAATGGAAGGGCCTTTCTGTCCAATCATTTCCAGAAATTCTGAAATCTTTTTTAGGATGTCTTTAGTCTCTAGAACAACCTCCGGAAGTTGGCTTCCGAGAAAATGAGTTTTACCTAAGAAGAAGAAAATTCTAGATTCCTTGAAAGATAGAAAATTTGAAATGATATCAATCTTCTCCTGCTCTAAAGAATCCTCTTCAATTCGAGAAAAATCTATATCTTTAAAATCAATATTTAAAGTATCGATGCAGGTGATGTGGATACCTTTGTGAATGTTAGAATTAACATGAAGTATAATAAAGTCCAAGAATCGGCCCAAAGATTCAATCTTTTTATCATCCCAGGACTTCATAGAGCCCACATAGCCTATTCTATGAGCTGTTCTATTTAAAAGCATATAAGTTATATGCAATCCCCCGTGCGGAGTTTCAATAAAGTTAAATTAAGATCCGTCTACCTGCTCTCCGCCAACGTTATTGTTGTAGACGTAAGGTGAGTTGTAAACTTCCCCGTCTGCAGCGTCCATGTTGAATCTAGCTCCTTTTTGGTTAAACCCTTTGTCTCCACCCTCTACAAATTTAATGGTGCTAGGAACAACTTCAACCACATCTTCTTCTTTTTTGTTCTTGGTTTTAATCTGAACAAAATACTTGTAGTTCTTGTTATCGCTGCTAAGAGCAGTCTTTACCACCATTCCAATAATCTTCTTCTTTGAATTAATTGGGACAGCAGAAACATAGTCTCCTACTTGAAACTGAGAGCCTTTTCTGTATTTAGGAACATTGGGATCTGGTCCGACGGTAACAGAAAGATCTTTATAAGGTTTATAGGTAACTTTGAACACACCATTAGCTCCTCCATATCCGTAGGTGTCACCGAAAACTCCAACGTCTTGGAAAAATTCATTTATAGGAATAATGTGCTTCAAATTGAGATTTATTTTCTCTATTTATCTAACTTCTTTTCTTTATTTTGCGAAATTAGATCTCTAATTTTAGTAGCCAACTCATATTCTTCATTTTTGATGGCTCTTTCTAGCATTTCTTCTAGATTTACAAACTCCTTTCCTTCGCCTTCGGGCTGGGAAATTTCTCCAATTAGATTTATTCTTTGTGGGGAGAAGATGACTTCTATCTGAGGTTCCATCGCAAAATTAAACTCTTCCGGATTTAGGTCTTCAATCTCCTCGTCATCCATTTCCTCTGGATAGTGCATGTCAACATCCCAATCGTCGCTGACCCAATAGATGATCCAGTTGCCATAGCTCAATTGAGGAATGTGATTTTCTATCGCATGTTTAAGAAGAGCCTTTAGCTCATTTTTGAAGTCATTCTTAGTTAGAGTTTCGCTAAATGGTTTTTTCTTTAACCCCGGAATGATTTCGTTACCTGTGCCAGTTCCTAATCTAAGAACTTTATTTATTTCCAAGATGGAGTCCCAGTCTAAACTCTGGAGGACTTTATCCATCAGCTTTGAATGCTCTTTCTTCATTTTCTTATATATTGAATCAGTCTTTCTCAATAGATTTTAGCTGGACTGAAATCTCTTTAATCCAAGACTCATACTTCTGTGGGTAGAATTTCTTGAGATCTGAAATCTCCCTTTTGGAAATTTCGAACCTCTTTATGACGAAAGCTTCTGCATCCTCATAATCTGAAAAATCTATCTTCTTATCTTCCTTACCTTCTTTCTTCTTAGTCTTTGTAAAGATCCAAGAAGGAGACTTGGAATAATAGTTTGACATTGTCCCGTGCCACCAGTCGACCACGGGTGCGGGAGAAATCTTAGTGTGATTAAATTGGTTGGCTTGAATAGGCCACTGGATGGACATGATTCTGTTGATCATAAAGAAGTTCCGAACCTTGTCGTTCTTACCTACTTCCTCCCAGTCCTTCTTCTTTTTAAAGATTGTTTTTATGACGTCGAATAGTTCCATCAAAAGTTAGCAAAGGGGTCAAATGCCTTAGGAACAGACGGGGTTGTAGCCCATGAAGTTCCTTCTAGTATCTTTACTCTGTCTATAGTGATACTCTTTCTAGGAATTTCAACCCCGCGAGAAACTTCACCATCACAGTTTGTAATTACAAACTCCGGCATCACACTTCTGTCGAGCCACATTAGAGTGTAGTTTCTCAAAAGATTCTTTGTCACCTTTTCTCTGTTTTCTTTGTTGTCTACATCCTTTAGAATTCTAAGGATGAATCCAGAAACCCAAGATAAGAAGTTTTGGTCTTGAAGCATGTCAATAAATCTGGAATCTTTCCATTCAGATTGATTTAGAGATTCTAGGATCTGTTCTGCCTTCTTAGGAGATACACCATTGAACTTTCCGTTGGGGGTTGGAACATACCAAACTCCAGGAACCGCATCACCTTTATCTCCGGTTAACATCTTATTGAAGACAAAGTCTCTCCTTCTTACTTCTTCTACAGCCACTTTCTTTAAGAACTCTTTAATCTTTTCCTTGTCCGGGGAAATTGCAGCTGTCATGTCGAAGATAGAAACAGATTCTGTCTTATTGACCCAGTTGTCTTCCCATCCTGGAGGAACGGCTAAGATGTTGTTCTTAGAATTATTGTTCCAGATGATAGTCCATCCTCTGTCGTTGTGTCTAGCAAGCTGGTGCATGTCCTTATCTCCGCTGATAATGATGCAATTTTCTCCAACTGAGTTGAAGTAGTCAGACCAGTAGTAGAGAAGATCATCACCTTCTGCACCCTTTACTTTAGAGAACACAAAACCTTGATTCTCTAGCTGGTGTCCAAACTCTGTCATTAGATCAAAGAAGATTGTCCAGTCAACAGTTTCATCTTTTACCCGGTTAGACTTATATCCGCCATCCTCGATTTCAACGTCTTTCCTCCACGATCTGCTATCTGAGGTGAAGACCAATCTTCCACCTTGGGGGAGCAATTTAAGTCCAGCACACAAGTCCGTAGCAACCTTACGAATGAACATTGCCTGTTCTCCGGGAGTACCGAGAACCTTAGAAGGGTCTTTTGCCCCAAATCCACCAAAGACTCCAAAAGTCTTGTGGAAAATATAGTTTCCGTCTACAAGTATATTAATCATTTTTTCTTATATAAAAATATACGTTCCCAATGTCTCCAATATCGGTAAAATTTGGATCTTTTATTTCACAATCATAGTCGGTAAATTTTGCAAAATCTGCAAAATCTGCTTCCAGTCTTCTCTTGACATCGTCGGCATCTCTTCTTCCCCCCAGTCTTTTTCTTCTGGTTTCCTCATCTATATTCAGATAAACAATTGTGGACTCTTCCCTGTCTTTCTTACTCAATTTTGATATTCCCCCGGGGGTCATAATGAAAAGATTTGATCTATTAAACTCGTCCATCGAAGTTCCATAAAACCAGTTATTGAAGAAAACCCCCTCATAAAAGTCTTCCGCCATTTCCGCCAACTTAGAGCTTTCTATGAACCAATAGTCTTTTCCATTTTCTTCACCTTCTCTCATTGGTCGAGTCGTGTGAGATATGCAGTATTTAAATCCTTTTCCTACTAAAATTTTTCTTAGATGATCCTTTCCGGATCCTCCCTTTCCTACTATAATTAATCTTTTTTTCATTTTTACTTCCAAAAGGTCTGAATTAAAATAATCAGAATGGATAGACCTATACAAACTCCATTCTTAACCGAAATATCTTCATTTAAAAATACGTGGGTTAAGTAAGTGAATACAAATATTCCCACTGAGAACTGAATTAGCCTATAAGACCAGGCGCTTCCAAAAGACTCCATTCCGTACTTTGCTGCAAAGACGAAGGCGAAAGAAACGAAGGATCCAAAGACTATGACATTAACCCAAAGGTTGTTTCTCATCCATTCAAATCTAGCTTGGGCAAACTGTTGAAACCAAGCCCCTGCTTGACCTAGAATAATCAAAACAACAGACAGAATAGCTGTCTTACTCATCGTCTTCTTCCTCTAAGGATTCCTCTACGATTTCTTCGTCTTGTTCCTCCTCTACTCCACTTTCCAGAAATTCAAACTTCTTCAAAGCCCTCTCTAAGTTAGGACAAGTCCAAGCCCATTTTCCAAAGTCTTCGTTAGCAGGAAAGATCTCCCTCTCATTTAATTGGATCCCAAATACAACTTTGGGCTGGTCGACTTTGATCTTAAAGACCTCATAGGCAGCAACATATCCGTCTTCCGAATCTGTTTGTTTATAGATTAGAGCTTTAGTTCCTCTCTTTTCTAGATTATAGAAGAAACCTTTTCTTCTGATTGTTTCTGGTAATAGTTCCATTAGTCGATTAGTTTTTGGATTTGGAAAAATAGGGAAAGTAGGGAAACTACAGGATCGATTACTGAAGTTCTCTGGGCTTGATGTGAAGCAACCAATACGATAGTAGAGGGGATAATCTTAGCCTTATCTGGATGATTCTTTACTATCCAGTCGATGAATTCTCCTCCTAATGAAGTCATGACATCATCAACCTTAGTTGAATATTGTCCAACAAGAACCTGATAATTGTTTACAGGATCCTTAGAAGTCATTAGCATCTTATAAAGATCTTCATAAGACCAGTTTGCTTCTTTGACTTTGGCCAGATCCAGTTGGGTTACTCCTTCAATCGACCAAGATTGTATTCTATTTAAAGCTGATCTAAAATCTGGGAAGTAAGATTTTTCGAATGCAGTCAAGGAATCATCATCGATAGAGATTCCAAGCTTTCCTAGAATCAATCTTACTCTAGATCTCCATTCGTCCTTGATTAGTTCTTCTTCTTCTGAGGTCGAAGGGTCAAAATTAATGACCTCAAATCTACTTTGAATTGCATCTGGAACCTTATTGATATAATTGCACGTAGCAACGAACCTCGTGTTGCCTGCGAACTTTTCGATCGTTCCCCTTAGTGCTTTATAGAATTGATCCGAAGCTCCGTCAAACTCGTCTAAAATGACTACCTTCTTGGAGGATTTCCCATCTAATACAGAGATATTAGAACAGAAATCGTTGATCTTGTTTCTGATAGTATCCACCGAACTTTCATCGGATACGTTAATAAACATGTGAGGAAGATCCTTGGCTAGGATCTTAGCGAGAGTTGTTTTCCCACATCCCGGGGAACCTGCTAAAAGGACGTTTTGATTTAGTCCTTTGTCTTCAAATAGAACACGGATCCTCGGTGGGAGGATCATGTGTCTTATTTCTTTAGGTCTTAATTTTTCTGTTAATAGATCTTGGATCATAGATGATGATTATAGTGTTCTGGGGGTCGTTAGTTTCTGATTTTTAGAACATCTTAGACATATCATCTGCCTGAACTTTATCATTTCGGATCTCGATGAAGCGGGGTAAGAATAAGCTACGTCCTCCAAATTTATCTGTAATGGGCTCGTTGTACTGGATGGCTGCAATCTTGCCAATCAGAGAATCTGGATCCTGGCTTAACTCCTGAAGATCCTTGTCCGTAAATCCAGATCCAATTCTAACCTCCAGAGTTCCGCTGGCATCCTTACAGATGAATCCTCCAATGAATCCTTCTCTCTTTCCTTCTCCTGGAAACCATCCGGTAATCTCCAGATCGCAGTCTTGAATCTGCTTTAGTTTCACCCAGTTTCTACTTCTTTTGCATTCGTAAACGTGATTTGCCGGCTTTAGAATTACCCCCTCACCCCCGTTAGAAATGATTACCCCGTAGATGACATTAACCTCTTCCATTGTGTCTGCTACCCACTGGCGGGCTAGCTTAACTGGTCCCTCCGAGTTTGGGAACAGTCCAAATAGAAGCTCTAATTCTTTTCTTCTTTTAGAAAATAGAGCAGTTCCTTTTCCCGTCTCCAAGACCTCTGCTTTTTCTAGGTCAAATACATGGAAGATAAATCCCTTATCGATGTCGTCAGGGGCAGTTCCTTTTAGTATTTGAGTTACTTTTCCAGAAACTGATTTTCGGTTTAAGTCTGTTAGCTCACCATCAAAAAAGACCTCTCCAACTATATTTGCTCCTTGGAGCATCTTAATTAGTTCAGCTTCGATTCTCGAAAGTTTGGCCTTATCCAACTCGTTGAAAGCTCTTGTGTAGAATTGGAATCCGTTTTTATCTCCTCTAGCTATCACTCGAACCCCATCATATTTCTCTTCACAATAGATTTTATCCCATCCGGCTACTTCCTTCTGGTCATCAGAAGCTAGCATTACAGAAGGATCCGGAATGAGCTCTCTTCCAACTGCTTTGTTGATAAGTTTAGCTCCGATTCCAATGTTCATTCTCTTCGTCAAAATCTTCATTAGAATTACTCGAAGAGCCATATCCTCAGCTAGATCTTTTTCATGGATGACAGAATTAATTAGAGCATTAGCTCTAGATCTCAAAGAGTCGTTGGCAGCAGGAGCTTTTTTAAGATCCTCTACTAGAGACTTAAAAGTTTCAAATCCTGGAAATTCAGGGACATCTAGATTTTGGGATAAATCTAGCTTATGAAGTTTAGTTGTAATGAACGGGTTAAAGCAGACATCTAGGATGTAAAGCATTTCCTCCGATAAATTCTCGGAAATTAATCTCTGTTTTTCTTTCTGGGATCCGTTTCCTTCCATGGATTCAACGGACAATAGGACTCTGAGTTCTTGTTTCATGTAGAATATTGTTATCTACATAAATATACGGTCTCGATTATAGGGTAAACGATTCTCCTCCGCCTTCTCCCTCTTTTCCACCTTCTTTTTTAGCTTTCTCTGCTTCTTTTGCTTCCGCCTCTTTATAGACTTTATTCTTATCAAACTCGTCTCTAGAAAGAGGTAAGAATCTTCTAATCAAGAAGTCTTTGTCGAAGTATGGCTTTTCTTCCTCACCAACTTTCATCTTTATCTCTCCTAAAGAGGTAACAAAGTCAGTTGCTTTAGTTAGGTGGGCTAGATCTAAAAGTTTTGAAAATTGGTTTTCACTATAGTAGTCCAGGCCAAGATTTGCCTTGAAACTTCTATCTTTAGAAAGTTCAGGGAAGTCCAAGCACATCTGGATGTAAAGAGGTTTAACCACTATCTCTTGGAAGATAGACCTAAGTCTAGTTAGAAACTTTTCAAATCTAATTTCGTCTCTTTCGAGCTGATCAATCGAAATTTGATAGTTGGCAGGAGTTGCTCCCCTACCTGCAAACCTCGCATATGGAATTTTAGAATCCATCTTTAACTTGTTATAGAAATAAATTACATTTTCCATTACGTTAAAGTCCGGCCCATTTGCGTTTAGAACATCAATTTGAGGAGACTGCCCGTCTTTCTCCGGGAAGAGGTAGTTCTTATAGAACTGAATCTTTGGCGTTCCGTTAACTAGAAGCTCCCCTGATGTGTCGTTAATGCTAACTTCTTCCTTATAAGAGGACATCAACTGACCCAGTGTTTGCATTGCTTTCTGTTGGGATTGAGTTCCAACCGGAATGACAAATTTTAATCTATAAGAAGCATTCATTACGTTCCAGATAACTCTGGTGTTCTCCATTACCCTTAGAATGTTGTATGATCTGATAAGTCTTTCAACATAGCTAACCCTAGAAATAGAATTTCCCTTAGCATAAGAAATGTAGATGATCTGTTCAGACTTCAACTTTCTAGAAAGCTGGGAGTCTTTAGGATACTGAATCCAAATCTGTTCGAAAGATCCATCAGGGGCTTTTTCCGTATGGGGCTGAAGTGAAGTTGGGTCAAGTTCTTTGAATCCAACTATCTTCTTTCCGTCTGTGGAATAAACAATCTCAAAGGCAAGAAATCCGTCTATTAGGAACTGTTTAAACAACTGCCAAGCTAGGTTGTTCTGCTGGAAGGCATAAAGCATATAGATCGTTTTAAAGTTCTCGTGAACTTTATCTATAATCTTATCTTTCAGATCTATATTATTTAATAGGGGCTGGCAGAAGAAATTCTTATCATCATAGTTAACTGCTTCGTCTGAAACGGTTTCTAGAATAAAATCAATCTCACCATTTAATGCAAATTTTCTTAGGAAGTCTCTTTTTCCTAGATAATCTTTATCAAAATAAGCAATGTATTTTCTTATTCTTGTGTCCTGATAGCCAAGAGTCCAATAAAAAGCACTATCGTTGGTGAATCCATTTCCCTCTTCGGAGAACATCTGAGATTCAGTTTGCCCAATAGTCTGAGAATTACGAATGACCATGTCTTCGTATTGCATTCCGAATTTACCAATTCTACTCAGATTTTTGTAGAGCTGGGTAACGAATCTATTCTGTGGGTTTGAATCTAAAAATCCTGCCATTTATCCTTTTTATGCTGGTGGAGCTGCCGGTGCTGGTTCTGCTGCCGGTGCTGCTGGTGCTGCTGGTGCTGCTCCCTCTGCTGGTGCTGCTCCTTCTTTTTTCTTCTCTTCTGCTTTCTTTCTGGCTTCTGCGTTTGCTCTAATATCATCGCTAGTAAGTCCTAGATAATTTTCAACTAGGTACGGAACTGAGAAGAATCCTGCTCCAGTGTCGTCGGTCAGAGCAATCAGTTTGTCGACAGATTCTTTCTTCTTCGTGATAATCTCCATCTCTTGATTTCTCTTGAATGGGTTATCCGAAACATAGTCAAGACCAAGTTGACTCTTAAACATGTAGTCTTTTTCCAGCTCTGGAAAATCTTTACACATCTGAATCCAAAGGGGCTTAATTAGGACATCCTGGAAAGCAGTTCTAAGTCTGTTAATAAACTTAGCAAATCTAATTTCCTGTTTATCTAAACCCTCTGCTGCATTTGCATATTTTCCCATCGATCCGCCATCTGGACCATTAAATCTAGAATTAGGAACTTTAGATTCGTTGATCAGTTTATCAAAGAAGTATGCTAGAGGTGCAGGGTCATTAAGGTTTGGTCCTACGTTATTCAAGGGTTCGATAGTGGGTGTTCCATTCACACCGGAAGGCATTAGATAGTTCTTGAAGAACTGGATCTTTGGTGCTCCATTTACAAATAGTTCTCCGCTCTGATCGTTTAGAGAGATGTCTTCTTTATAGATGCTCATCAACTCACCAAGAGTTTGCATTCCTTTTTGTTGGGACCTTGTTCCGATTGGAACTGTCATCTTCATTCTAAAGGAAGCATTCATTACGGACCAAATTACCCTCGTGTATTCTATGATTCTAAGAATGTTATAAGGTCTAATCAGTCTTTCCGTGTAGCTGACTCTTGAAACCGTATTTCCCTTTGCATAAGAAATGTAGATGATTTGAGAGTCATAAAGCATTCTCTTTCTTCTAGGGTCTTTGAAATACTGCCACCAAACGTTCAGATAGCTTCCGTCATTTTGTTTTTCAACGGATGGCATCAAAGTCATAGCATCAATCTCTTTAAATCCGATGATGTTTTTTCCTTTGTCGTCGTAGATAATTTCAAAGGCAACATATCCATCTACCAGGAACTGTCTGAAATACTGCCAAGCACTAATATCGTCGGTGAATCCAAACATGTCATACAATTTCTTGTAGTTTTCGTTGATCTTATCGATGACTTTCTCCTTCAATCCGGTTAGATTTAAGAAGGCAGGATATGCAAAAAAGTTGTGGGAATCGTATGTAATTGACTCATCATTAACTACATCTAGGATGAATTCAATCTCAGGGTTTAGAGAAAATTTTCTAAGATAATCTCTTTTACCTTTGTAGTCTTTGTCAAAATAAGAAACATACTGTCTCGACGTAGTATCTTGTCTAGCCAGAGCATAGAGCATCGTCTCGTCTTCGATCATTCCTTTCTTTAGGAATGCTGCTTCCGTTTGACCGATGGCTTGAGAATTTTTAACCACCATGTCTCCATAGTTTAACCCAAAGTTACTTAGATTCTTTACCGAATCTCTAATTCTCTGGAAAATGGGGCTACCTTGTGGATTTTCTAAAAAACCTGCCATTTAATGCTTTTTGTCTTTATGTTATAGATCTTTTTATTGAATTAATTTCGACCTATAGTTAGTATATATCTCGTTAATAGATAACCCCTGGATAGAAGAGTATTTCAAGAAGGGAAGTTTTGCCCAATCTGAATAGGATATCCACTTGACGTCTTTCATGAATCTATATTTAAATCCGGTAAAAGATGTATTGTATCCAGTTCCTTTAAATAGAGAAGGAATGCTTCTAGATTCTACTCTAATAACGCTAGGGGATCCTCTCTTTTCAACTTTTTTAGTTCCTTCTTCTATTAAAGATTTAAACTGGTCATAGAACTTCTGAATTATCTCAAGCCTTTGCTCCGGAGGGGTCACTGTTAAATCAATTGACTTAATAACTATATTTTCCCCTACCTTCTCCGAAGATAGGTAAAGAATGAGGGGGTTCCTATCTATAAACTGGACCTTTTCACTAAGCTCTGTGTTCGTATCATAGGTAAAGAAATAAATATTGCCAGGAATCAAAGTTCCGTCAAATTTATATTCCGCACCTGGACCATTAACTCCATACTTCTCCAAAAAATATAAATCTGTATTTGTCGAAAGAGCAGAAACGGAGGGAGCGGACTTTCTATATTCTATAACTTGTTCTCTGAAATCCATCTACTTATGGGCTTTTAAATAGGAAATTTTCGTCAATAACCCCAAAATTATAGTCTCTCTTTAGTGCCCATTCTCTCGCTGCCTTAAATTTAGCCTGGTTGGTGATCCAGATCTGCATCTTTTGGTTATAAGCTTTTAGCTTTGCAAGAGTTTCTGGGGGAGTTATTACTGGTTTTTTGTACTGTGATTCTGGCTTAATTTCCACAATCCATTCGGCTACAGTCCCATCATCTTTTAGAACCTTCATATAAAAATCCACATTGTAGGTGTGTTCTTTTTTGTCCAAAGGATTGTAATAAGGAATTTGGAGAGGCTCGGAAGACCACTTTAGGATCTTCTCGTTGGTGTCACAATATTTACAAAATCTAAATTCCCAAGAGGATCTAAAGATAATGTTGTGAGGGTCTCCAATGTATTTGTCAGGATAAAGAGGTTCGTAAAGGCCCGACTTATACAATCCATTTGGCTTTACTTTCTTGATCGACATAATTTAAACGTTGTATGAATTTTCTTCCCCGGTAATATGAGAAAATGGGATAGTTTTAGGGGCTTTTGGCGGATGGATTTTCTTCCATCCTTTTGCAAATCCATTCTTAGCAATCTGAGTATAATATGCAAAGGGGTTGTTTGATTTTGCTGGATCAAATCTATTCCAATATTTACAGAGGTCCTCCATGGCAAAAGCCATGCAGTCCTCCTTATCTTCTGGATCTTTGTAAGCCATCTTTTTAGAGATACCATTGATCATAAGATAAAACATTCTTATGGTTTCGGGAGTTAAAGTTCCCTTTTCTTTGGACTCTAAAATTGCCTTCATCAATTCCGAGTTTTTAACGTAGTCTGCCATCTTTAATATTTTAGTGTAAAAAATAAATCCGCACTTAATGTATTATATCATTTAGTGCGGATTTGGTTTCGGGAATTGTCCCTATTAGTCCATATCGAACCAGCTCTTCTCTCCAGGTTCTGGAGCTTTTACTGCCGGTCTGTAAGCTCTATCCGTTGTTCCGGTTAGAATTTTATTGATACTTCTATCAATTGCATCATAATCAACTTGTTGTGATCCAGAAGGTTCTTTAACCACCTTTCTCATCAGCTGATTATTAGCTCCGAGAATTCTTGTCTTGATTAGAGTTCTAAGATTACCGTAGATTTGACCATCAGTTAAATTTGGCTTATCTACGCTCTTGTGCCAATCTTGAAGAACATCTTTTAGTGTTGTAGCAATTACTTCATCAAACTGCTCATCACTCAAGTTAGACCACCTTCTTCTGAACTCACCATATGCTACCGAATTAATTAGCTCAACAAACATTTTAGCTAGCTTGTGTGTTACGGTTCTAACCGGTCTGCGAGGATTTCCTAGAACTTTGATGTAAACAGTTTCTCCTTCTTCAAGAGATTTTTTAACCTCGTCTGCAAGTTCTTTCTGGTCAATAAACTTTTTAGCCTCAAGAATAACACCTTCGAAGTAGTTGTCCGGTTGAACGTCAATGAAGATATTTTCTCCTAGATATAGAGGTTTAGACTCTACGAGAAAATTCTCAAAATTTGATAAATTTTTCATCATTTAGTCCGTGATTATTTCTTAACTGCTTTTTTAGCTTGTTTTCTAGCTTCGTCACCAATTTTATTTAGGAATTTTACATAGTCAACCGACTTAGTTTTGGTCAAAGGATAATCACCAATAAGATCGGACTTAATCCCTGAATCTTTTATCATGATAGCAGATTTTATTCCATCAATGTCTCTAGAAAGAGTTTCTCCACTTTCTTTATATCCATATGCCTTGGTAGCCATGTCGATGAAGTTCTTTTTGAATAAAGGATTAACAGCTGCTTTTCCGGCAGGTCCTTTACCAAAAGCTTCGAATAATTCAGACTCGTTAATTTCCGAGTAAGATTTTAAATTTTTCATAGTTATCTATATATCAATTTTATTCTTTGTCTTCTCCCTCTTCGTCTTCACGAGAAATGAGTGTATCTTCAGATTTTTTCGGTTTCCCGTCTGGAGCTACACTCATCTTTCCTTCAGTGCTTTCGATATCAGCTTTAGATTTTTTTCCTTCTGCTTCCTCGTTTTCGGGAGCAAAGGACCAAACCTTGCTAAGAGCCGACTTTAATTTTTTTTTAATTCTGGGGAAGGTCTTTCAAAACCCTCGTTTAGATCGCTAAGCATCTTTTGAACTTCTTCAGAATCTTTATTCTTCATGATATAGTCTCTAATGTTAGCTAGAGTTTCGTCTAGATTGTATCCCATTTCAGCATTAAGCTCGTAATTAACTTCTCCATCCGCACCTTTTGAAGGGGTTTCTGCTAGTTCTGCAGTATCTAAGTTGTCGATGTCTGCATCATTGGAAGCTTTAGCATCTAGATATTCAACTTCATATCCTGCATCTCCTTCTACTTTCCCTGGAGAGGTAGCGAAGTTAGGATCTGTTGTGTCTTTAACAGGAACTTTAGAACCTTTTTCTGGAGCTGTTACTAGATCTGCAGTGTCAAGATTGTCAATCTCTGGGCTGCTAGCCTTAGGAAGATCGATCTTAATTGAATATCCTGCGTCTCCAACTTGTGCGCCTGGAGCAGTAGCCATAGCTGGATCTAATTTAGAAAGATCCGACTCATCCATTTTAGATTTTCCTGATCCTGGAGCAACTGCCAGATTAGAACTTCCAGTAACCTCTGGCTTCTTAGAAGCTTTAGGATCTGGATATTCAACTTTGTAGTCTGCGTCTCCCTCTTCTTTGCCTGGGGTTGTAGCTAAATTCATAGCCTTTAGTCCGGACTTTTCCCATTCTGTAGCCATGTTAGTTCCTTTAGGTTTTCCCTGAGGAGCAGAAGCTAGAGAAGGTTGGTTAGACTCTTCTAAATTGTATCCGTTTTCGTCGTTTACTTCGTAGTTAGTAGGCTTGTTTTTGCTTTCAGGAGCTTCTTCTAGATTTGCATCTTTAAGATTCTCAACGTCTTTCTTTCCATCTTGGTCCTGAGTCTTAGCAGATGGAGCTGCAGAAGTGCTAGCCTTTAAAACTTGAGCTGGAGTTTTACCATGGACAAGTTTACCAGTGGATGGAGCTTTTGCCAAAGGAGTGCTGGACTCTTTTACGCCTTCTCCTTCTTCTGCATTCTCGTCTGAAGATTTTTGGAATGCATCTTCAAGATCAACGATATCTTCTACTCCAAAATCACCGGTCTTTCCGCTGTCTAAAAGAACAGTATAAGAACCCGATGTAGTATCTACTGAAATAATCTTTCCGGTATTTCCATTTTCTTTAACTTTAACATAATCACCAACCGTGAATTTAGAATCTTCCATTAGATCTTCAATTTCAGTAGGATTATTTTCGATAGAATCCAGTTCTGCATTGATTGTAGACCATTTAGACTTAAGGGTCTGAAGTTCTTTCTCGAGGATAGAATAAGCTTGAGAAAGTTGGTTAGATCCTTTGAAAAGAGGATTTGAAGACACTAGAGTTTCAATCTTCTTCATTTCACTTTCTACGATAGAAATGTTATCAATAACCTTCTTTCTATCGTTAATCATGATAGACTTGATCTTTCTTTCTCCATCCAAAAATTCTGTTAGACCTTCAGAAACATCATATTTCAAGAAATCTTTAACAATGTTGGCTGCTTGAGATCCGTTAACTGAGAATAGAGAATTTTCTCTCATTGCTTCGTTAACCTTCTGAAGATACATTTTTCCGTCCCACTTAATTAAGCTAACAGAAGCACCTTCGTAAACTTTAGAAACGATAGATTTAGCAAAATCTAGGTCCACAATCTTATCGAAGTTTTCATAAAGTCTGATGGTATCAGAGATAAGTTTATTTTCGTTGGCTGCAAGTCCTCTTGAAACCTTCAAAGTGATAAGCTTTGCAAGTTGGTTATAGTCGCCGAACTTAGCAAGATCATTGTTTAAGTAGATTCTAGTTTCTTCGTTTTCTTCGACGATAGAAATTCTAGTGTCTCCAGCATAGATAGAAATTCCTTTCTCGTCAACTTTAACACCTTCTGTATAGAAAGTCTCAAGAAGACCTAAGAATTCTTTGTCCATGTTAGCAATGTCTCTATTAGAAAGTTTTCTAACTCCTTCTGAGCTACCTTCAAATAAAGTTTTTCCTATTGCAAAGATAGTTTTGCTGTTTTCAACTAGTACAGGAGAATAAATTTTTCTAATTTCAGAATTTCCGTTGATTGTTGGAATATTCATCTTAGAATCGTTTGTCTCAAGAAGAGTCAAATTATTGATAAGGTTCTTAACAACTGGGTTGAAAGACCAAACTCTAAGTTCTTTTGAAAGGGCAGGAATAGATTTAGATTCAGAAACTAACCATTTAGAGATTGATTCTTTAACAGGGGTATAGAAGTCAGAGCTTCCTGTGTTCTCGATCTGATACAAAGCTTTAGAAACTTCGATCTCAGGTCTAAGGGTATTGCAAGACTCTGTAACTCTATTTACTGCAGCTTTAACACTGCTGTCCCATGAAAAGTTAGAGAAGTCGGAGATGAAATTCTCAGCAACCAAATACTCAGGAACGTTTTTGTTCTTTAGAACGTTAACGTAGTTCTCACAAAGAATTTTAAAGTTACCGTGCTCGTAGATTCCTTTCTTAGAAAGTTCTAGAATAGATTCTAGGATTCCCAGATTTTCAACTTTGTTGGAATTAACAAATGAAGCAGCAGACTTGTCGAACTTCGCCATTCCCTCAAGAGCTTCGTTTAATTTATTTTGAATCTCGCTAGATGGCTTTTGCTCTTCTTCTGCTCCATCAACATAAGAACCAGAGTTCTTAGAAGGATTAAAGGCATTAAGACCTCCCCAAGATTCAGCAAGCATCTTAGCTCTAGATTTAGATCTCTCTAGCTCTTCATTTCTTAGAGCTTCGATAGGAGAAATTGTGTTCTCTTCTCTAGATCCTATGGCTTCCACAACCTGAGATTCGGTAATAGAAGTGTTTCCCTTCTTCAGTTCAGTGATGTAGGTTTCACACAAATCTTTAACTTCTCTCGATTGAGTAGTTTCTTTTAGATTTTGTAGTTTGTTTATTAAATCCATTTTCCTGTTATTTTTTTACAGTTTATATATCTTACCTCAGTTGAGGAAATTTTTCTCTTATATATTCAATCTTTTTCTAAAAATTGTTAGTTTTTTATCTTGCTACCATTATTTCTAACTTAACGTTCATGGCATCGTGAGGGTTTGTGATTGTTATTCCACCCCCCGGAAAAGCAATATCTTGACTTGAAAGGTTCCATCCAATAAGCTCAGAATTAATAGAACCTGCAGGATTTCCCGACAAAATCATTAGTTCACCCAGAGGATATGTGTTTCCGTCATATGTCCAGTTTAGATACTTCTGGTTCTGAGGAGTTCCGTTTGTCGGTCTAGGATATCCGGGAACAAAAGGAAGTTCAGAGTTATAAAGAATCGGGCTTACCGGCTCAGGATAAAGAACTTTAATTGCAATCCATCTAACAAATCCTTCGTTATCCACTAGATCCGTCTGGCTTAGCATCACAGAAGTACTTGCCTTTAGACTTATCTTAATTCTAGAGTAGGCACTAACCCCCAAAAGAATGTCGGAAAGATTGAAGAATGTAGTTTTTACCCCTCCTTCGTCCAGCACAAATTTGTCTTTAAAGAAGACAAATCCAGGGATTGTTCCAGGAGGACATATAATAGGTCTAGTTGCCATTAGTTAGCGGTTAATATTGTTAATCTCACAGTAAAGTCTGTAGGATTAGTAAAGACAAATCCGGGGGTAATTCCATCATAGTCTGGTTCTAAACTCGGATCAACCTGCCATCCCTTCCAATTGGAACTAGTTTTAACAGCTCCTGTTAAAACCATATATTGTCCCATTGCACATCTAGGGGAGTTTTTATAGTTCCAATAGATGATATTGTATGGATCTTCTACTAGATGGGGCAGATATTCTGCCTGAGCCATCAGAAGACTAACCTCTCCAAACGTATCATCGAAGTTTCCGATATCAAAGTTGATAGAAGAAAGAGGGGCAAGATTAAAAGTTTGCTTTTGGTAATTACTAAAAGACTGAATTGGATGAAAGAAAGAAACTAGATTTAAAGTCTCTTCTGTGTATTTCTGCCAAGAAACATTTATTGCAGTATTATAAAATCTAACATTATGTGGGTCATTAAAATTTGCAAATGTTAAATTTACTCTTCTTAGAGCTGTTTTGTTTACCGCTATGATTGCATAGTCGACTTTAAATTCTGCAGAAGCTCCAGGAGGAAGAACAGAGGTGCTATTTCCATCTGCAAGCTCCAATAGGCTTGTATTATACGCATTTCCCCCGTCGTAGTTATATCCAGTCGTTCCTAGATATGATGCAAATTCTCCTGTTGCTGACATCTTGTTATAATCTTGTTGGGTTTATGGAAACTTTACTAGCTGAATCTATCTGAGGAACTCCCCTCTTGTTGGAGTTAACGGGTAAAACCTGAGATTCTTCCGTTTGGACAGAAGGTCCATTTCCATCAATTAAAATGTCACCATAGTATCCACCTACAAAATCCGAAGGGGTGTTAGTTTCTTCCCCTGCAGGGGTTTCGAGATCTTCCACCATCTCATTTAAAACTAGATCTAATTCATGATCCCCGTCTCTCTCTTCTTTTATCTCCTCAACTATTGCTTCATCTTCTAATCCATCTTCTAATGTTACATCCCATTCTTTTACCTCTTCCAGTTCTTCAGTAGTGTATGAAAACTCTTTCTCTTTAATTCCAGTTGGGGTTTCTTCTATTTTAACCTCTTCTTTTACTAAAGATTCTGACTGTGGCTTAATATAATCGACCAACGATTTAATAAATCCAAGAGCTACTAAGGGAAGGATTGCCCCAGAAACTGCAGAAAGAACCCTTTTTTGATAAACCACGTCTTCTTCTATAAGTCCAAACAGATCGGACCATCCCTGGAAGTTCTCCATGTGGACGAATGCATAATACATGTTTCCCTGCATCTGCATAAGAGTAATAGTTCCAAATAACATCCAAACAAGAGTTTTATTCATCTTATCTAGAATAATCAATGAGGCTAAAGAAGCTGCTGCTCCCAGTTCAAATCCAATTGCAAGAGAAACTGCTAACCAATAAGGGTTAGACAGCTTGAAGAATTCAATTACGTGGATCGTAGAAATGATACTAACAAGCAAATACAAGGACACAAAAGTTCCAATAATGAACCTATGTACAAGTTTGTCTTTCATTAGTTTTTAGTTTGCAGTTTCTTAATTTCTAGGTCAATTTCAGATTGTCTATTGACATCTAAAATTTTTCTATCCACCGATTGGATCATTCTTTTTTCTGCCTTTAGACCTTCTATTTCAACGTCTTTTTTAGTTGGAAGGGCATCGATGATGGTTTTTTGAGCCTGAAATTCTTTCTTAACTTTGTGCAGTTCCGAACTTATACCGCAAGATTTAAGATAGGTAAGGAACAAAAGTATAATGATGATCTTTATTCCGTGTTTTGATAAAAAATTGTCTATTTTATTCATGACTTGATTTTTAATTATATTCTGTATATATCCTCTAGAAAAATAAATCCCTAAGAAACAGAAAAGAGCACTAGATGTGCTCTTTCCCAAAAGATTTAATTTTTACTATCTATTAGGCTGTTTCGATACCTTGCTGAGCAGCTACTAGATCTTTTTCTAAAGATTGGATATCTTCAGCATCTTTTTTAACTTCCTCCAAAGCAACTGAGACCGGCTTAAATAGAGAAATAAAGTTCTGGGCTTCTTTTAGGCCTTTTCCTCTAACCTTTGAAAGGAAATAGTGGGTTGCTTCCAATGGAAGAGATTCCATAAAGATTGTATTGTCTTTTACCCCTTCTTTCTTAAGTCCAGTAAGAACTTTGTGGATTTCGATTACCCCCAAAGACTCAGTTTGAGACCATTCGGAATTTTTTTCTACGAAGTCAATTAGTGTAACTAAAAGATCTGCAGTCATTTTTACTGCATAGACTTTCTTAGAATTCTTGTTTTTTAGATCTTTGATCTGGTCTTCAAGAGATTTAATTTTCTTGTGATCTAGCGTGTCAATAAAACTATCTGCATAGTCTACAGAAGCTCCAGAAAATGTAGTCGGGATTTCGCTAGAAGCAAGAGGGGTAGGTGTTGATTTCTTGTTGCTCATTTTATATTTTCATTATTCTATTTGTATCTACTTAAAAAGTTTCATTTATACAGAAAAGATATCCGAATCTTCTCTGTTGTGTTGGAGATAAACTTTTAAAGGTTCTCTCAAATCTTTAATTGGGTGGATTTTAGCTGGGCCTTCTGGTCCAATGTGACACAGAAACCCTCCGTGGGATTCTATTCCTATTTCCTCTTCGAGCATCAGTCTATAAAGACTTACCTGAATGGAATACTCATTTAGATGGTTTTCCCAGAGGTGAGAGAATGGATGGAGTAATTTCTTATATCTTCCCTTTGGATGATCATCAGATCTAAACTCCTTGTTAGTCTTCCAATCACCTATTAGAAAAAGAACCATATTCCGTTTTTCGTCCCACATTAAGAAAGGCTGATCTATAGTTCCAGCGAGCTTCCATTTTCTACAGAATATTTTAAGCTCTGAAGATAAGGGAACTAGATTCTTAAATCTTTGTTCGTAGAGATCCATAAATTTTCCGATCCTCTCTATAAAAGCGGGTTCGTCCTCTTCGGTTAGTTCTCTAGCGTTACCAGACCAAAAATCCTCTATCCATTTATGAACTCTTGTCCCAAGATCGTTTGCTACATCTGCTTTCCCCTGCCATTCACCCAGAACTACAGAGACCTCAACTCCTCTTTCTGCTGCTTTCTTTTTGGACCAATATTCTTTATCAAATGGAGTTTTGAATCTCTTAATATAAGAAGTTACTGAATCATACTTTATATCTCTGTAATGGTAGGTGTGAGCTTCCTCTTCAAAGACAAAATTTGGATCTTTGAAAACAGAAAGCTTTTTAATTAAATCCTTGCTAATTGGCTTTAAATCCATAATTATTTACCAATAGAAGGAAAAAAAGAAGATATCCAATCCCAGTGGTTATAAGCTAGAACCAATAGGGTAATTTCTGCTATTAATCTAACCATCCATAAAATAGAGATCTGTCTAAATACGAAAGTGTAAACTACTAGGAATGATTCCTCGTCAGTCCCTTCGACGGGATTCATAAGAGGCGCAATTAGTTCTTGGAAGCTTAGCTTGGTTAGATATTCGTTAATTGGTTTAATTTGATCAAATACAAATGCTGGTCTAGCATATTTAGGAAAATCTGGGGATTTAGTAACTTCGGGTGGAAGATTGAAGACGGTATAGATCCTGCCAAACCAATCTCTTCTAAGTCTTAATTTGCTCCATTCAGGGGAATCTAAAGACTCTTTTTTAATCACCTTCAGATATTCCCTGTACAGTCTTATTTCTTTTAATACTTTAAAAATTCTGAACATAAAAATAGTTTATAAGTTATAGATGGAATTACTTGTTTTCCTCCATCTTTAGACGAATTTTATTTCTAGCTCGTCTGATTCTAGTAGCAATGGACCTCTTTTTGATGCCATATTTTTCTGCTATGTCTTTATACTTCATTCCGTTAATTTCTCGGTCTATCATAATGTCCCTGTAGAGGGAAGGAAGGGACCTAATTTCTTCAATTGCCGTTTCGTACATATCATCTATAGATTCACCTTCGTTAGCAAATTTCCAAAGGGGATCTTCATCTATATTATATGAGGGATTCTTCTCTTCATTCTTAGAAGACGAATAGTCTAGATCCTCAATAGACAGATGAACATATTTCTTTCTCGTCTTCAGAAGTAGAAGAGATTCATTTCTAGAGATGTTGTAGCACCATGTAGAAAAATTACCTCTAGAACTATCGTATTGATCTATCTTTTGCCAGACTTTGGCCATTGCATTCAAGAATGCATCTTCTGCTAACTCCGGATCTTTTAAGATTCCATAGCAGTGATTTAATACTCCGGGTTTAACTCTTTCGTAGAGCAGTTTAAAGCTCCTTTCGTCTCTAAATTCGATAAAATTGTTTGCAAGTACCTGAATGTTCTTTTCTTTCTTAATTTCTTTTTGCATTTTCCTGTTATAATTTTTCTTAGTTTAATTCTCCAATTCTAACCACTTCAATTCCTGCCTCAAAGAGGAAGCTGAGTGATTCTGTTTTTCTATAAAGATCTTTAAATACCACTCTTTTAATTCCCGATTGGATGATGAGTTTAGAACACTCAAAACAAGGTGAAGCTGTAATATAGACCGTGGATCCGTCTGAGCTGTTTGTGCTTTTTGCGAGTTTAGTAATTGCATTTGCTTCTGCATGGAGAACATACGGTAGTGTTGTATTTTCTTCGTCTTCACACTGATTTGGAAATCCAGACGGGCTCCCGTTGTAGCCATCCGAGATGATGGATTTGTTTTTGACCATTAGACATCCGACCTGCATTCTCTTGCAGTGGGAATTAGTTCCCCAGATTTCTGCCATCTTGAGATAGACTAGATCCGTCTTAAGGGTCTTCCCATCTAGATCGAGATCTTCTGCAGAATTTCCGAATTTAAAAGTCCATTCTCCAGGGGAAGCCTTCCAAAAGGGGAGAGCTAGTTTATCAGGGGCTCCAAAAGTCAGCTGGAGGAATGTTTTTCTTTGGTTATCTGTCATTTAGTAGTTTTTAGATCTCTCACCATCTAATATACGGACCTAAATTCTATAAGCTGAGGAAATCTTGAAATTTATTCTAGCATGCTAGATTTTGGTCTAAATGGCTTATTGTCTTTAATAGTTAAAGGACCACTTAGAGTAGAGTTTATCGCCGAAAGAAGGGACTTAATGTCTTGAATGTCTTGTGGTGAAATTCCTTCGGCGGGCTGGGTCGGAGCCGGAGATGATGTAGGTTTGGTGGTAGAGGATGATGTAGAAGACGAAGTGGTAGACGGGGAAGAGGTAGGGGTCTTAGCAGATCCGGCCTCGGGTGTAGCAGAATCTTTTGAAGTTTTTTCTGCGGGTGGAGTGGAAGGAGTTCCCTTAGGAACTTCGGATTTTAAAGCTTGTTCTTCTTTTTTCATTTCCGACTTTGCTTCTTTTTTCTCCTTTACCCCTTTAATCAAAGATTTAACCCCGGAAACAGTTTTTCCTAGAGAGCTCTCCTCATAAGATTTTTTAAGACCCTCTTTTATTTTTTGAGCTTCCGTCAATTCCGGACTTTTCGTAACCTCCTGAGAGGAAGATTTTTCGGTCCCGGAAATGGCTTTTGCCTCGCTCTTTTTAGAATCTTCATTTTTAGATTCTTCCTTCGGCTTCTTCTTCTCGAATAAAGAAGAGAAGAATCCTTTTTTCTCGGGTTTTTTAACTGCCGAGGGACTACTAGTCTTATTTTCAGTTCCTGGGGAAACTGCATCTTTCTTATCCTCTTCTAGTTTCTGGATTTCCTTGGGTTTAATAGGACCAGAGAGCTTTTGAACGTCAGAAACTGACATCGTTTCTCTGTATCCTTCTATGAAAGACTTTACTTCTTCCTCTAAGAAATCAGGGTCTTGTGCTATTTCATCAGCATACTCCTTTTTGTATTCTTCTCTAGCTTTATTGATCTCGTCGGCAGGAACTTTTACTCCGAAAGAATTTGTTACGAACTCGCCTAATTTAGGGGCACCTGAAACAATTTCGGAAGACCCTTTGCCCGGCTGTGTTTTTTTGGATTTTGAGTCCTTATCCTCCATTTTTATAAGTTGAGACATCTTATCCAGCGGATTTACAACATCACCTTTTTGTAGATCAACTACCTCCGGTCCTTTTTCACCTACCAGTGCTACCCCAGGGCGGCTAACTTTCCCCCCGGATGCCATTTTAGGAATATTTGGGAATTTTCCAACGACTGCACTTATTAAATCTTTTGTAATCTGGCCCTTTTTTCCATCTCCTTCCGTCTTTCCGATAATTTTACTAGCATCGGGAAGACTGTTCTTTATGGTTTTGCCAAGATTTTCGAGGAAATTCTTATTTTGATTATTGTCTTCCGCTGGTGTTTCTGATTTTTTCTTATCAGAAATTTCCAAGCTCTTGGACAAAATCTTTTGGGACTGTGAATTTACTTTATTGGACTCCCTTATATCCCTGGCAAGAACATCTAAATTTCTAGTAAGATCAGACAGTTCTTGGATCAATTTTTTAGGGGTTTCCATTAATT
>SXGQ01474151.1_pt1 | contig 24043 bp, 14 predicted proteins | sample 3178371 | NCBI WGS metagenome assembly SXGQ01 (sample SAMN11356859, study PRJNA531348) | freshwater metagenome | isolation source: freshwater sample F1-20 | place: China: Fuxian Lake, Yuxi | collected 2017-12-25 | reverse complement strand
GCGAAGGCCGCCCGACCGAACAGGAAATCCTCACCTGCCGCATGACGGACCGCCCGCTGCGCCCGTTGTTCCCGAAAGGTTACCTCTACGAAACCCAAATCGTCGCCATCCTACTCAGCGCCGATGGCGTAAACGACTCCGACATCCTCTCGATGAACGGTGCCTCCGCCGCCCTCTGCCTCTCCGACATCCCCTTCGCCGGCCCGATCGGTGCGGTGCGCGTCGGCCGAGTCGACGGCCAATTCGTCATCAACCCGACCCACGACCAACGTGCCGAATCCGACCTCGACCTCATCTATGTGGGCGACAAGGAAAACGTCATCATGATCGAAGGCCAGGCCGACGAACTCCCGGAAGAGGAATTCATCAAAGCCCTCCACTACGCCCAAGCCGCCGTCGTCAAGCTCGTCGCCGCACAGGAAGAACTCGTGAAACTCGCCGGCAAGGAAAAGCGCGCCTACGAACTCACCGTCGCCAAGGACAACCTGCTCGAAATCGCCTACGAAATCGCCGGCGACCGCATCGAGTCCGCCATCTACGCGCCCACCAAAACCGAGCGCGCCAAGAAAGTCGGAGCCCTCCGCGACGAAGTCGAAGCCGCCATCAAGGAGCGCGCTCCCGAGGCTACCGATTTCGACGTCGAGCAAGCCTTCGAATACCTCCAGAAAAAGGCCTTCCGCATTTCCATCATGGAAAAAGGCGTGCGCGCAGACGGCCGCAGCATCAACGAACTCCGCCCGCTCTACGGCGAAGTCGGCACCCTGCCGCGCGTTCACGGATCCGCCATTTTCTCCCGTGGAGAAACCCAGGCCCTCGCCATCACCACTCTCGCCCCAGCTGACGAAAAACAACATTTCGACAACTACGCCGGTGGCGAAGACGAGAAGCGCTTCATCCTCCACTACAACTTCCCTCCCTTCTCCGTCGGCGAATGCGGACGCATGGGTGGCATCAACCGCCGCGAAATCGGCCACGGCTCGCTCGCCGAGCGCTCCATCGAGCCCGTCATCCCGGATGAAGCCGATTTCCCCTACGCCATCCGCGTTTCCTCGGAAGTCATGGAATCCAACGGCTCCACCTCCATGGCCTCCGTCTGCGCGGGCACCATGGCCCTGCTCGATGCCGGCGTCCCGCTGATCCGCCCCGTCGGCGGCATCTCCGTGGGCCTCGTCACCGATTTCAACGAAGACGGCACCCTCAAGGCGCACAAGATGCTCCTCGACATCATCGGTTCCGAGGACTTCTACGGCGACATGGACTTCAAACTCTGCGGCACCGACGAAGGCGTCACCGGCTACCAGCTCGACCTCAAGCTGCCGGGCATCCCGCTCAGCATGCTTGAAGAAGCGATCCACATCGCCAAGGCCGGCCGCACCAAGGTCATCGCCAAGATGGCCGAGTCCATCATCGAGCCCAAGGAACTCAGCCCGCACGCACCCCGCATCGTTTCCCTCAAGATCCCTGCGGACTGCATTGGCGAACTCATCGGACCTGGCGGCAAGAACATCAAGGGCATCCAGGCCGAGTCCGGCGCCGAAATCAACATCGAGGACGATGGCACCGTCCACATCTACGCCTCCAAGGCCGAAGGTCTGGAGCGCGCCAAGTCGATGATCGAGCGCATGTTCCAGGAGATCGAAGTGGGCAAAGTCTACACCGGCAAGATCGTTTCCATCACCGCTTTCGGCGCGTTCATGGAAGTGCTCCCCGGCAAGGACGGCCTCATCCACGTCTCTGAACTCGCCGAAGGCCGCACCGAGAAAGTCGAAGACGTCGTCAAAAAAGGCGACCTCGTCACCGCCAAATGCCTCGGCGTGGACGAAAAAGGACGTGTCAAAATGTCCCGCCGCGCCTGGCTCCGCGACCAAAAAGCCGCCGAGCACGCCGTCGAGGAAACCGTCACCCCGCTCATCGCGGACTAACGTTCCAAAAATCCGTTAGACCCACTCAATCAACCGGCGTTTCCGAAAGGAAGCGCCGGTTTTTTATTGGGGTGCGGAATCCATTCCGCAGCAAAACAGAAAGTCCAACCCCAAGCTCTGGTTTGAAAAACATTGATTTGTGGCACAATCCGGCACACATTCCCGGCATGGCAACCTTGCAAAAAGATCCCCGCCGTACGGACCGGCTCGTCGCCCGGATCACTCCGGAGGACAAATCGTTGCTCAACCGCGCGGCGGCCTTGGAGGGATCATCCGTCGCGTCGTTTGTGGTTTCCCACCTTCGTGATGCAGCGCAGGAAGTCATTCGCCGCCACGATTCCATCCAACTGAACGAGTCCGAGTCCCGGCGTTTTGTGGAAGCACTTCTCGCTCCTCCGACAAAGCCCACCAAACGCTTCGCCAAGGCGCTCAAGCTCCATCAGGAAACGGTCACGGAGCTTTAGACCAAAGCAGGGTTTTCACCTGCTTCATGGTGATCAAAAGCCGATTCGCCCCTAGCTCGGAAAACCCGAAATCTTTGTAAAAGCGCCGTGCGTTTTCATCTTTCGGATCGGTAACAATCGCCCACGAGGCCACATCCTCCGCTGCATGGGCAGCTCTAACAAACGCACTCATCATCAGGCGTTCCCCCAATCCTTGTCCCTTGAAAGCAATCGAGCGGGCCAAGCGTCCCAGAAGAATTGCTGGAAACTCCCCATATCGAGGCAGTTTCTTGGTCACGGTCTCCGGCAACGTGGTCGTCAGGATCGTCGCTGCGGAAAGGGTGTAAAATCCGGCGATGCACCCTGGATCACTTTCAGGAACCGCCACAAAACAAACTGACAAACCCGCATCCATTTCCTTCCGCGCCCGCTTCTTCAAGTAGTCGTTCAACGCCTCAACACCACAATCGAACTCCTCCCGCCTTTGCTTCAACGGGTCAAGGGGCTCAATGAGGTATCTTCGTGGATGGGACATGTCCAACTAACCGCCGGGATGATCGGGTTTGCTTCACGGACCTGTCGAGCGCGTTCATGGAAGTGCTCCCCGGCAAGGACGGCCCAATTCACATCTCGAACTCGCCGAAGGCGGCACCGAGGAGGTTGAAGACGTCGTCAAAAAAGGCGACCTCATCACCGCCAAGTGCCTCGAAGCCGTTGAAAAATCCCACGTAAAAATGTCCCGCTCCAACCGCCTCCACGACCAAAGAACCGAAGACGCCGAAGCAGCCAGCCACCTCAGAGCAGGAACCATCTCAACCACACACACACGACTCTCCCAAGCCCCAAGAAGCCAACTCCACAACCCACTGAAAACCCGCAATTTAACCCACCACCCTCAACCCCAACAAACCCACCCAACAAAACCCTGTTAGAGAAAATTCCAGAACCTTCATTAATGATTTGCATTTCCAAAGCAATCAGCCACTTTTCGCCCACCTCGACGGTTTGTCCGGCGTGGCTTGGGTTCCGGGGGGAAACCAAGTCGCATCAAAGCCAACCAAACCGCACGGGGGGGATAGTGATCAGGCGCGGGTCCGGAAACGGGTCCGCGCCTTCTTCTTTGCCAGCGCAACCTCATTTCCAGCGCCCACCAGCCGTGCTTTGACTTTGACAGACCGAAACCGCTGCCATTCCCTGCGGTCATGACCACAACAATCTCCCGCATTTCACCGCTGCTCGCCCTCGTCAGCCTGATCGCGGCTCTTTCCCCACTCCACGCCCGAGAGTTCGTCGGCCGCAATGGCAAAAAAATCGAAGCGGAAATCGTCTCCAAAAACGACAAGGAGGTGGAACTCAAACTCGCCGACGGCAAAACCCTCAAGGTCCCGCTCGCCTCACTCTCCGATGCCGACCAGCTCTTCGTGAAAGTCTGGGAATCACCCGAAGACAAGAAACTCCGCCTCGCCGCACTCGACCCCGCAGAAATCCTCGCCGCCAAAGGCTTCGTCCCCTTCCCCACCGAAATGAAGGAAGGAAACCTCATCGTCTCCCTCCAAATCGACGGCAAAGAGGCCAAATTCCTCGTCGACCACCGCAACGGCCAACCCGTCCTCCACCAACCCTCCGTCGAAAAACTCGGCCTCACCATGAAACCCGCAACCGGCGGCGGCCAGATCGTCGGCACCGTCAATCCCGATAAAATCGGCAACGGCGAAGCAACCGTCAAAGGCGTCGAATTCCTCGTCGCACCCATCAACGGCATCCCGGACGGCATCGACGGCCTCATCGGCGGACAAACCTTCGTCGACTGGGAAGCCCTCCACGATTTCACCGGCAGCAAAATCTGGATCAAAGGCGAGTAACCCCACCCTCAGCCCATCCAACCAAACATTCCCGGCTTCCGTGCTTCACGTGGCACAGCGAATGCGTTAACCCTCCGCACATGACCGGATTGCTGGGAATCATCGCTCTGTTAGGTTTGGCTTGGGCAATGTCCGACAACCGCAAGGCGATCCGCTGGCGCACCGTCGGCATCGCCTTCGCGTTGCAAATCGGCATCGGCCTGCTCGTCTTCGGCGTGCCGCAAGGACAAGCCGCGCTCGATTGGCTCAGCACCCGCGTCAGCGATGCCATCGGTGCCGGCAAACAAGGCGTCGACTTCCTCTTCGGCCCCCTCGTCAACGACCAACCCCTCGGCGATGGATATCCGGCCACGAAAATCGGCTTCATCTTCGCCTTCCGCGTCCTCCCGATGATCATCTTCTTCTCCTCCCTCATCGCGGTGCTCTATCACCTCCGCATCATGCAGTGGATCATCCTCCTAATCGGCGGCGGCCTCCAAAAGCTGTTAGGGACTAGCCGCTCCGAATCGATGTCCGCCGCCGCCAACATCTTCGTCGGCCAAACCGAAGCCCCTCTGGTGGTGAAACCCTACATTCCCAAAATGACCTCGTCGGAGCTCTTCGCCGTGATGGTCGGCGGCCTCGCAAGCATCGCCGGATCCGTCCTCGCCGGATACGCGCAGCTCGGCGTGGAAATGAAATACCTCCTCGCAGCCTCGTTCATGGCCGCACCCGGCGGCCTCTTGTTCGCCAAAATGATGAAACCCGAAGTGGACGAACCCGTGGAGGTAAAACTGGAATTCGCCGAAGGCGATGACAAACCGGTGAACGTCGTCGACGCCGCCGCCCTCGGTGCCGGAACCGGCCTCAAACTCGCCCTCAATGTCGGTGCCATGCTGCTCGCCTTCGTCGGCCTCATCGCTCTCGTGAACCTCATCCTCGGCGGCATCGGCGGATGGTTCCATCAAACCGGATGGAGCCTCCAGGCCATCCTCGGCTGGCTGTTCTCACCCGTCGCCTGGATCATTGGAATCCCATGGAAAGACGCCATCGAAGGCGGCAGCCTCATCGGCCAAAAACTCGTGCTCAACGAATTCGTCGCCTACCTCCAACTCGTCGGCATCAAGGAAACCATGAGCGCCAAAGCCGTCGCCATTTCCTCCGTCGCCCTCTGCGGATTCGCCAACCTCTCCTCCATCGCAATCCTGTTAGGCGGACTTGGCGGCATGGCCCCCACCCGCCGCGGTGAAATCGCACGACTCGGCCTCAAAGCCGTCGCCGCCGCCACCTTCGCCAACCTCACCAGCGCCGCCATCGCCGGACTCTTCGTCGCCTGACCGCCTCAACCAAGCAAAGGTGGCGCGACCGGCGCGGAAAGCTTAACCGCCGTCCCGAATGCCACCACTTCCGTCATCCCCTGCATCACCGAACTCGTCGTGAAACGCGCACCGACAATCGCATCCGCACCCATCTGCTGCGCCTGTTGCACCATCCGTTGCGTCGCCACCTGGCGCGCCTCAATGATCATCTCCGTATAGCCGCGGATCTCTCCGCCAACCAAAGTCTTTAGCCCGGCCATGATGTCCCGGCCGAAATTCTTCGACCACACCGCACTGCCGTTGATCATGCCAAGTGTCTGCACCACCGTCCGGCCGCCGATCGTTTCCGTGGATGAAATAAGCATGGTAAATTTTTTGTTAGATCGAATCAAAGCGGACGCCCGTAAGTGCTGCAACGGTTGCGCCAACCCTCTCGCCAACGCCCCTCCCCACGATCCGCCGGCGCATTCGCAATCCGCCGATCCAACACCCGCTTCGCCGCCGCCGCAAACTCCGACGCCGCCGCAGGCCCTGCCGAAACATCTCGCATCTCCCCCAACACCTGCAGCAAACCCCAACCCCGACCGTTGTAACGCTCGCTCACGTTGATCCCCTCGCCCTTGAAATTCACATAATCAATCAACGCATAGGTCCCATGCGTCGTCGTCGCCACTTTCTGATAGTTCGCCCCGATCCGCGACCGCTCCGATGCCGGCGCCGCAGCCAAAATCTTCGGCAACGCCGCACGCGAACGCGCAATGATGAAATCCGTCTGCAACGTCACCGTCGAGGAAAGCCACGCCCGCAAACCGCTCAACCGCGCCCCATTGAAATCATTCTGAAACTCCGCCTTCGACCTCCAAGGACTATGCCGCTCCATCGCCACCGCCGGCGGATTCGCACCCCGCTGCCGAGCGAACGCAATAAACGAAGGCCAGCTCTCCTCAAACCGCCCGTTGAACCCCGCCGGATACCAGATGAAATGCCCGATCCCCAGCGAAGGAAACTCCTCCCCCGCATTCCAGGTCGTCAACCCGCTCACCGTCCCGCCACACTCGTTCTGCCAAATCTTCCGGCCGATCGTCTCCTTCTGCGCCGCACTCAAATTCGACGCCGCAGCAGCCTGCGGAACCGTGGGATTGCCGGGCGAACACGCCGCAAAACTCAAGACCGCACACACAAGAAATCCAATGGGCTTCATGCACACCAAATAGCCCGCCACGGCAGCGGCGGCAAGCGCGATGGTGAACCGCCACTCACTGCACCGGTGCCAACAACCTCGCCGCACGGCACGCAGCACGGAAAAAAATCGACCGCCCAGTGAACTCCTCAACCTTCGCCTCACGCGCATGCGTGAAATCAATCGTCAACATGTGATCGATCTCATCCACGAACGCCCCGTCCGGCGAAAACGCCATGATCTCGAAATTCAACCGGAACGACCGGTTGTCCAAATTCGCCGTCCCCACCGCCGCCAACCGGCTGTCGATCAACATCACCTTCTGATGCAGAAATCCCCGCTCATACCGATACAACTTCACCCCATACGGAATTGCCTGCTCGTAATAGGAAAACATCGAAAGCCACACTAACAGATGATCCGGCTTCGCCGGCAGCAGGATCCGCACATCCACTCCGCGCAGCGCCGCAGTCTGCAACGCGGTGAGAACACCCTCATCCGGAACAAAATAAGGCGACGCGATCCAAAGCCTCTGCCGCGACGTGTTCGCCGCCTCCGCCACGATCAATTGCCAGGACTCAACCGGATCCGCAGGCCCCGTCGGAATGATCGCCGCCACTTGGTCCGCCGTCTCCGGCAGGTTGCCCCATTGCAAATCCAACACCTTCCCCGCTGCCCAGAACCAATCCTCCAGAAACACCAGCTGCACCGCCTGCACCGCAGGCCCCCGCAACTTCAAATGCGTATCCCGCCACGCCCCGAACTTCTGATCCCGCCCGAGATACTCATCACCCACATTCAACCCTCCGATGAACGCCTCCTTGCCGTCAACAATCACAATCTTCCGATGGTTCCGGAAATTGATCTGCAAGCGCGACCACCAATGCCGGTTCGTCCCGAACGGCATGCACTCCACCCCCGCATCCCGCAACTCCGCCAAATACCGCCGCGGAAACTTGTGCGAACCGATCTCATCAAAAAGGAACATCACCCGCACCCCCGCCCTCGCCCGCTCCATCAACGCCTGCTGGAACTTCGAACCAACCCGATCATTCTTCACGATGTAGAAATTCACACACAGATACTTCTCCGCCGAGGCCATCGCCTTGAACACCTCACGGAACGTCTCCTCCCCATCGATCAGCAACTGCAACTCGTTCCCACGCGTGAACGGCAAGCCGCCCAACGTCTCCGCCGCACGCTCGAACAAATCATCCTCCGGAATGTCGATCCTGAAATGCCTCAACCGCCGGTGCATCTCCTCCGCCAATGTCCGCAACCGCTCATCCTCCGCACGCCGCCCCCTCACATAACCCGTGAACTTCGTCCGCCCCACCACCCAATAAAGCGGTACCGCGAACAACGGAAACGTCAGCAGCGAAATCACCCACGCGATCGTCCCCTGCGAGGTCCGCACATGCATCAGCGCATGCAACACATGCACCCCCCCCAACACATGCCCTAACAGCAAAGCCATCGCCCCCACCGCGGCGATCGTCTCAGGTTCCGGCCAAGTCATGCCCCACACTATCCTGCCCACCGCCCCATACAAGAACTCCCTGAACCCGGAATCCCCAAACCCGCATCATCCCGCAACCCATCCTCAAGACCTGGAAAACTACTCGCCTTCCCCAAATCAAGGCCCCCACTGCACCGAAACCCGGTGCGTCAAACGCTCATCACCCCGCTTGATGAACAACCCCTGCGCCGAATCCAGAATCCTCACGGCATTGTAACTCGGACTACCTCCCACCGCCTCACGCCACTGATCCACCTGCGTGGGATGATCCAGCAGATAGAAAATACGGAACGCTCCATCCTGATAAATCTCGAACTGGTCTGCGGAATTCAAATTGGTCGAAGCCCGCCAACCCGACGCCACATCCAGCATTCCCCGCTGCCTCGGCGACATCGCCACCGGAAACGGAGCCGCCAGCAGATTCACCCCGCGGCGCAGCGGCTGGATGAAATCGTTGCCACGCACCTGCCCTGTTAGAATCAGACGGACCGGCGCGGCCCCGGCAGGACGTTTCAACAAAACACCCTCGCCCGGAGCAATGATCCGCCCACCTTGATCCCCGCCACCCGGCAGGAACGCCCGCCACTGGTTCGTCGGATTCCCCGGCCTCGCATCCAGCAGGTAGTAAAGCTGGAACTGCCCGCCCGTCCCGCTATTCTGATAGAACTGCAACTGGTCCGCTGCCGATGGATTTGTCGAGCCCTTGAACAACTCTTTCGGGAAAACCGAACCCATCCGGTGATGCGCGCTCAGCACGATGCGACATCCCGTTAGATCGGGAATCTCTCCGGTATGGATCGCCGACGCCGCTGCCAGCGTGATCACACCCGCACCCGTGGAAACCACATCAAACCGATGTCCCTCATGCACCCCTTCGATCACCTCGATCCAGCCACGGAAACCAGAGTCCACCACAGGAGTCCCCGCCACCTGAACCTCCAACCCGTTCATCCCGGTCACCCGCGACGAAAACACCGGCGTCTCACGGAATGGAATCCCAATCGTCCGCGACGAACCACCCAGCGAAACCGCTTTCAATCCCAACGGCAATGTCATCGCCGAATGACCATACCCTGTCACCTTGAGCCGGACAAATCCTTCATCAGGGGAAAGCCCCGGCACCTCATCAAGATCAGGGAACGTGCGGACAACCTTCCCACCGGCAACCACCGCCGTGGATGCGTTGATCTCCGTCCACGTCACCAGATCGGGACTGACCAACGCCTGATAGGTGATCCCATGCAAGCCCGCAGGATGCTCAACAACCAGCGAAACCCCGCCACCCTCAAAGCCCAGCCTCACCTGCCCCCCAAACGGCGTCGCGCCACTCCCCGGCAACCCGCCAAGCGCAAACTCTAACAAATTCTCCGCAAGATCCCCATCCCCGTTCTCATCAGGCGCTCCCGAACCCGGGGTCAGATCCCTCCAACCCGCATACCGCTTCACCGATTCCGGTGCCCTCACCGGAGCATCATCGATGCTCGCCAAATAGCTTGTTAGATCGGCGAGGTCTTGCTGGGAAATCTGGATCCCTTCATGCGCCAACACCGCTTCCGCCAACGTTGCGGCGGACCCGTCATGCAAATACGGAGCCGTGCTCCACAACCCGCGAAGCGTCGGAACATCAAACCCGCTGAGTAATCCACCCAACCGCCCCCCCGACGAAGCCTTCCGCGTTCCGATGTCCGAGAAAACCCCCAACGCGCTGTTGGTGAACTCGTCCCCACCATGGCATGACGCACAATCTAAGCTACGGAAAACCAACTCACCCGCAGCGGCGGACGCGGAAAGCCCGCCACCCGGCTCGCGGAACGGACTCCTTCCATTCTCGCTCAACGATTGCACATACGCCGCAAGCGCATCCAGATCCGCACTTCGCCCGGAGTTCGGAGCCCCCATCGGCGCATGCGGCGATCCTGAGGCGATTAAACCCTGACCACCCGCAAATCCCCGGATCTGATTCTCGAAATCCTGCACCTCATCGAAATTTCCGCTCCAATGCAACGGCCCCTGCCTCGTCCCGCCATGCCCGCGCAACGTGATCGTGTTCCTCAAACCTTCTCCGAACCCCGTGAAATCCCAAACCCGCCCGTCATGCCCGCCATCGTTGTGACAAGCCGCGCACGAAATGTATTCCTGGAAAGCCACACGGCTGTCCCGCGCGTCATAAAACCACTGCTTGCCGGCAAAAACCTCGGGCGAAAGCACTTCCGACGAAACAGTCGATACCACCACCGGAGCAGGCGGTGCCGAAGTAACACCTAACAGAATCGAACCCACATCGTGGACACTCACCGTCCGATCCATGAAATTCTGCACAAACAACGTCCCTCCATCCGGCGACAACGTCAACCCCTGTGGAGCCCTTCCGGTGTCGAATCGAACGATCTCCACACGATTCCAAACATCAATCACCGCCACCATCCGGTTCGCTTCCAACGCAACGAACGCATAACTCCCCGATGAATCGAAAACCGCGGCACTCGGCACACCCGCATTGTCGAAATCCACCCGCGCACCCGTATCCTCCGTCTGGCTCACCAGATTGATCCGCGAGGCGATCGCACGCACCGTCATGTCATGCGTCAGGACCTGCCCGTCACGCAAAACACCCCGCTTGATGTTGTCCTGCTTCGATGGCACCCACGCGCTCAAGCCATCCGGCGAAATGACCGCAGCACCCAGATAGTTCGGAACACCCCGCGAGGAAATCGCGGTGTCCGCCGCATCGCTGTGCCGCAAAACAATCGTCCGCTCAACCGTCCCCGCCGCTGGATTGATCACCAAAACCTCACCCCCAGCACTGCTCGCATCCACCACAGCAGTCTCCTCACCCGGCAATCGCGGCGTCACGAAACGGCTGCCATACAACCGCATGCCATCCGCCGAGATGGATAGATGCCGCACATGAATCCCCGTTTCGATCGATGTTAGAACCGATCCGGTAACCGCATCCAGCTTCAGAACCTTCCCGCCATCCTCCAGCGCCACATACGCAATCGCCTCGACCGGAGAAAAAACCAACCCGAATGGCCGGCTCCCGCCTGGCAGGGAAATCGTCCGCATCACTTCCAACGTTCCCGCATCCACCACCGCAATCGTCGCATCATGCACATGCGTCACCCAAAGGTTCCCGTCCGGCCCAAGCGCAATACAACGCGGACCATCACCGGTTGCGATCTCCGCAATCCGCGTCCGGTTGGAGGCATGGATCACACTCACCGATCCATGATCCGGATTCACCACCCACACCCGGTTGCTGCCATCATGCAGAATGGACGACGATGCCCGCGGCCTCCGGCTTGTTAGAGGCGCGTGGATCGCCTGATGGAAACTCCGCGTCACCGTCCGCCCGGTGTCATCCGTCGCCGTCACCGTCACTAGATACCGACCCGGATTCGCATAAACATGCGAGGCGGACGAACTCGCCGAATAGTCGGTATCCGGCGATCCATCACCGAAGTCCCACCGGAATACCGGATTCTTCCCGCCATTGCTCGATGCCGAGAACTGAACCAACGACGAAACCGGCACAGCCCGTCCTGGGTTCGGCTCAACCGTTAGATTCACCACCACCGACCAGGTGAAACTCGCCGTCCCGCTGTCTCATCTAACATCCGTCGCCCTCACCGTGACCGCGAAATCACCAATCCGGTTCGGCGTTCCGGAAATGATCCCCGATGTCGCGGAAATCCCCAATCCATCCGGCAGTCCGCTCGCCGAGAACGTCATCGACTCTCCATCCGGATCCGACGCGGTAATCGGTTGCGAAATCACCGATCCCACCGTGCTCGCCAGATTCCCTGGCGGATTCACTACAGGCGGGAAATTCAACCGATGCCGCAAGCCCATCACTGCACCCACATCCTCGGCACCCATAGGGCTGCTGTAGAGCCTCACCTCATCAATCCTCCCAAGCATGAAATGCCCGGCCGATCCGTTCAGCTCCGAAGCACCGATCAGCCACTTCGCATCCGTCGGCACCGAATAGGTCCCGGTGTCCTGCGCCACCTGGATTCCGTTCACGAAAATCCGCCTAACACCCGTACGCACAGTCCCGGATACCGATGTCGTCCGGAACGTCGCACTCACATGCGACCACTGCCCCGGCGCAAGCGCCGTTCCTGTTAGGCTGTTCCAGCTCGATCCGCCGGTGAAAAACATCAACTGCCCATCCGTCGCAAGATACAGCCCATATCCACGCAACGATCCGCTCACCGATTGCCGGCAAACCACCACCCCACGCCAATCACCACTCGTCAGCGTCGTGGGACGCACCCAGGCGGAAACCGTGAAATCATTCGGGCTCAGCCCCGTCTGATAGGGCACCTCAACATATCCACCGCCATTGAAAACACCACTGCGCCCCGTGCCGGGATTCCCCTCAAGCGCCGGACCGTCCGCCGCCGTCACCGCCCCATTGATCGAACGCCCCTGAAGGTTGCTCAATCGACCCACCACCTCCTTGGCCTCCCCCGCGGTTCCATTCCACACCGGCTCATCCAGATACCACGCCGCAAGCGGTGTGCGGGCCGGTTCAAATGGCGAAAGAAACTGCCCGGGAATCACTTCAATCCCCGAGGCCCCCGGCGGCTGCCAACCCACCGCAAGATTGTCTCCACCGCCACCCTCTTTCATCAGCGCCTCGATGTAATACTTCTTCCCTGCTTCCAACGTGATCAATCCAGATGCCTGCTGGCTGAACTTCGTCCACTCCCGGGAATTCGACCACGATGGCACGCTCGCAATGTTCACCGCACTCTCGGGAAACTCATTGCTTCCTAACAAAAGCCGCGACTCGTCATCTCCCGCAATCCAGAACCGATACTGCCCGCTCACCGAAGGATGCACATAACCGCGAACACGCTGCCCATAGTTGTCACTCCAGTTCACCGGACACTCGAACTGGTTGATGAAATCCCGGCCCGTCGGATTCGCCGGATAGGCCGCGTTGTTGGTCAGATCGGTCAACGCTGCTCCCGTCGGCCCCTGCCACCACTCGCGAAGTATCCGGCCATTGCCGAGATTGGGCAACAACACCGTCCAGTTGAACCCCGTGTTGACCACTCCTCCGCTGTTAGGGGTCGCAAAGATCGTCGTCCAATAACTTCCGGCAGATCCGGTGATCGTTCCCGAAATCACCCCCGTCACCGGATCAATCGCAAGCCCGCCCGGCAATCCCGTTGCGGAATACCGGATCGTCGCCGATGGCAGCGAGGAAATGGAAATCGGCAGCGACAATGGCTCGCCCTGCACGCTCTGTTGGTCCCCGGGATTGCTGATCGTCAAATTCGCATTCAAAGACACCTGGATGATCTTCGCCTCGGAATGGACGCTGTTCCCATCCAACCCGAAGAGCATCCAATAACCCGGCAACATCACATTCGAGTTCGCATGTCCCGTAATCAGATAATTCCCCGGCGACGTCTCAACAAATGGCAACGTGAGATATCTCAAATCCGTGTTCACCGAATGAGTGATCGCCGACATCCGGATGAATGAAAATTTCGACAATCCCGGCGTGGCCTGCACCGTGAACTGCGTCCCAAGCCCGATCTGCGTCGGCCCGGCATGAATCACCGGCCGCGTGGCCAGCGAACCATTTGCCGCAAACAACGCCGGCGGAGTGAAAATCTGCGCGTCCCGATGATCCGCCGCGTTCCCGCCCAAACCACCACCACCCGACCAAACCCGACCGTCAGGAAGCAGCAAAGCCACCGAATGATAATTCCGCGGCACGCTCATGCTCGAAAGCGTTCGCCAATTCCCCGTCCGCGGATTCCATAACTCCGCAGCCAATACCGATCCCGTATCATTGAATTTGAGATCGCTCGTGTTGCCACCGATCACCAAAACCTCCCCGCTCGGCAGAACCACCGAATTCGCAAACTGCCGCGCGAACTGCATCGGATTCGCCGGAGCCACCACAGGCACCGCTGGGTTCAAGTCAACCGTATAGGCAACCCTGGTGCTGACCCCCGTCGTCGAGTCCGAGCTGTTGTTTGTCGTCGTTGCACCCCCACCCGCAATCAGAATGCGACCCTCATCATACATCGCCCACGCACCCTCCTTTGGATAATGCGTGCCCGGAACATTCTGGCCGGATGCCGTCAGCGATCCGGAACCGCTCGTGTTCACCCAGTTCATCACATCTGTTGGACCGAAATGAAACAACCGCCCGTTCGGCGCCAACGCCAGAAACGGATGCCAAATGTTGATATACCCCGGCTGGCTGGTCACCGCAGACCAATTAACCCCCGTCAATCGCCTCCAACCGGTCGACGAATTCCATAACTCCGCCGTGTTGGACCCGCCACTTCCACTTACGGTGAAAACCGTACCATCCGGCATCGCCACGCTCGGATTGTACCAGCGCGGATCATTCATGTTCTGAAGCGCATTCCACTGGTTCGTCCGGAAATCGAAAATGCTCGAAAGCACGGTGGTCGCACGCCCGCCATTGATCACCACACGTCCATCCGGCAGCATCGCGGTCCCACCGCAAAACATATCATGCCTTGTGTTATTGATCTCGGTGAAAATCCCGGTCTTCGGATCCCAGACCGCCGAATAGGTAAACTCCGGCCCTCCCGGAAAGGTCGTCCTCTGGTTGGACGCGAAGGTCAGCAAACGGCCATCCGGAAGCGTCGCCGCCGTCACCGGAATGTGCGGCGTCCATGGGATCACCGGACCCCACGATCCGTTGCCGGTCGGGTCCGATATCGTCAACGCGGGAGCCGTGAATCCCGAGGTCAGCAACGCGGCCTCCGCTGCCAATGGATCATCAATCGTGTGCCCATCCTCACCGGCAACGGCGGAAAGGATCGAACCAAGGAGATAAAAAAATGGACGCAGTGGATGCTTCATGGTGCCGGTTGCGGGGGCGAACTCGCGGCTTGGTTGTTGTTGTTGGATTCCTCGTTGAAAGTCGAATCGGTGAGTGTCTTCAAAAATGCAACCAACGCCGCCTTCTCCTCCTCGCTAAGTCCCAAACCGCCGCTGGGATGCTTCGCCAGATTCGGATCCAGCGTCTCGGCCCGCTCCACACCACTGTTGTAATGCTCCACGACCTCCTCCAGCGTCGCAAACCGCCCGTCATGCATGTAAGGTGCTGTTAGATCGATATTCCGCAACGACGGAGTCTTGAATTTCCCCCGATCCGCCGGATCCCCACTCACCTTCATTCGTCCGATGTCCCATTCCTCCAGCGTCAGTCCGTTGTTATGAAACCGGTTGTCCGTGAACAAGGTGCCGCCATGGCAGTGGAAACAATCCGCCCCACGCAAACCACGCGAAGGATCATGCTCGGTGACAAACAGGCTGAGCCCCAGCTTCTCCTGCTCGGTCAGCTCCGCCTGCTTCCGCACCGCCCGGTCGAACTTCGAGTCCTGGCTGATCCTCGTGATGAGAAACTGCTCCAACGCCTTCGCCAAGGTCTGCTCGGTCACACCCTCCTCACCGAAGGCACCCGCAAATTCTGATAGATAAGCATCATCGTTCCGGATCTTTCCCATCACATTCTCCAAAGTCTCGCCCATCTCGTTTGGATCGGTGATGGGCATCAACACCTGCTCCCGTAAATTCTTCGCCCGGCCATCCCAGAACAGCCCCTCATGCGCCCACGCCAGATTGAACAACGGCATCGAATGCCGCGTGCCGCTCTGCCCCAACGCCCCCAAACTCACCCGGCGCGGATCGGAAAACGCCGCAGACTCATGATGACACGACGCACAAGACAGGCTCTCGTTGACCGATAAAATCGGGTCGGAAAACAACCGCCTTCCCAAAGCCACCCCCTGCTCGGTCAGCGGATTGTCCGCCGGAAGCGTGATCTGTGGAAACCGCTGGGTAACTTCCATCTGATAGGCCTTCGTTCCCGGCGGCAACGGCGCAACCGCATCCGCCGTCACCTCTGGAACCTGGAAAAGATCGTAGGTCACACCCGTCACCCGGAACGCCCCACGCGCTTTCCGCTTCAACTCCACCGCCATCCCGTCACCCTCGCGCGAATGCGTCGCGTTCGCCTCCCGCGCCGGATCCCGACCCTCCAATATCAATCCCAGATCCACTTCGATCTTCAACGTCACCGGACCACCACCGCGGAACTTCACCGGCATCTCTACCCACATCGACTCGTCATCACCTGCTAGATGATAGGAAAACGCCGAACCGTTCCTCCACCCCTCGATCGCCATGTGCACATACCCGCTGCGCCAACCCCAATGCATGTGATTCACATCCGGATGCAACGCATGACCTGGCGGCCACTGCGCGGTATCACCCTTGTCTATCTCCGGTTTCAACCCAACCCGGAATCTCATCCTCTCAAATTCACCCGCCGGGCTCCCTTCGGTGTTCGCCGTCAATCGCGGCTCCCCAGCACTGATCCACGCAAACCAATCCTCGCCCGTCACCCAATCCCCACCCACCGGCTTTAGGGAAATCTCCGAAATCAGAAAATCCATCCGCGTGATCCCCGAAGGCGAAATCTCAACCGGCTTCCCTCCCTCCATGATATCAAATTGCAACCGCACCGCCGGCGACGCCTTTGCCATATCTAACATCATCAGGCATCCGAAAACACCGAACCCCAAACTCCGCAAATACCACCCGACCATGCTTCGGCACAGCTCCTCACGGCGCGCTTCCATCTTCGCATGACGAAAGGAAAGCACGCCCGCCTCGTGGTTGGTCGGACAGGGGATCATCGGGGGGATTGCGCCCAAATGGTTAACACCCCCTGATCAATCCCGGAACTACGCGATCGCGGAACACCCACTCCAGCAGCCCACCCTCATCCACTCCAAGAAAATCACCCATTTCCCCCATCTCACCATTTTTCCGCGTAAGATCCGCCCGTTTCGCGGTAACTTCCCGCACACCATGTCCGAACACCCGGAAAGCCCCGACGAATCGCTGGTCGACCAATTGACCCGCCACCAGTCGTCGTTGTTCCACTACATCCTCTCCCTCGTCCCCGACCGCGCCTCCGCCGAAGACATCCTCCAGGAAACCAACCTCGTCGTCTGGCGAAAAGCCTCCGAATTCGACCCCTCCCTCCCCTTCATGCCCTGGGCCTGCCGCATCGCCCTCTTCCAAGTAAAAGCCCATCGCCGCGACCAAGCCCGCGACCGCCACATCTTCGACGACGACGTCCTCGACCAACTCGCCGGCGAAGCACCCACCTCAACCGAGGCCCGCCCCATCGAAATCGGCCTCCGCGAATGCCTCAGCCGCCTCCCGGAAAAACAACGCGAACTCATCCTCGCCCGCTACCAACCCGGCGCCTCCGTCGACACCCTCGCCGAATCCTCCGGCCTCACCTCCAACGCCCTCTCCCAATCCCTCTTCCGCATCCGCCGCGCCCTCGCCGAGTGCCTCGAACGCCAACTCCGCACCTCCTGATGGCCATGTCACAATCATCCCTCGAATCCCTCATCGCCGCCGCCCTCGACGACCGGCTCGACGCCTCCCAGCGCGCCGAACTCAACCAACACCTCCGCACCTCCCACGAAGCACGCCTCACCTGGCACCGCCTCGCCCGGGTCCACGCCGCCCTCCACCGCTTCGCCGACTCCGGAGAAACCTTCACCCCCATCCCACTCCCCGCACCCGTCCGGAAGCCCTGGAAAATGACCCTCGCCCTCGCCGCATCCATCTCTCTCCTCGCGGCCGCATGGTTCTACAACCCAAAAAAACCAACCGGTCCGAATACATTCGCGGAGATCACCACCCGCCACTCCCAATGGGAAGGAATGTCCCCAAAAGACGGCCCTCTCCCCTCAGACACACCCCTCTTCCTCAAAGCCGGATTCGCCTCCCTCACCTTCTCCTCCGGCGTCGAAGTCACCCTCGAAGCCCCCTGCCGCTTCACCATCCACGGCCCACTCTCCATGGCCGTCGACCACGGCCGCGCCGCCATCAAAGTCCCCGAACCCGTCGACCAATTCACCGTCCGCACCCCCGGCGGTGACTTCGTCGACCTCGGCACCGAGTTCGGCATCGCCGTCGGCTCCGATGGCCAGGCACCCGTCATCCTCACCGACGTCTACGAAGGCGAAATCGAAATCCGACCCGCATCTCTCGCCACCCAACGCCTCCTCCCCGGCCATGGCCGCGCCCTCCTCGGCACCGGCTCCGGCGCACAACTCGTCGCCAACCTCGATTCCGACCCCATCTCCCTCGCCGACCTCCACCGCCAACTCCCCGCCAACCTCCCCAACTCCCCCTCCGGAGAAAACCTCGCCCTCGGAAAACCCGTCTTCGCCCCAGCCTACCTCACCCGCCCCCACGGCAGCGTCTTCCCACCAGACAACCTCACCGACGGCCGCACCGACGACTCCGGGGTCCCCGGCGATTGGTCATTCTGGCTCGCCCCGGACCACGAAGCCGGCTCCTTCACCATCGACCTCCTCGAAACCCACCAAATCTCCCGCGTCGACCTCCAAAACACCCGCAACCGAAACATCGGCGACCGCGGCCTGAAACGCTTCCGCCTCCTCATTTCCAACGACAACCGCACCTTCACCCCAGTCCTCGAAGCCTCCCTCTACGCCATCCCGCTCGAAACCCGCAGCTTCCCCTTCCAGTCCTTCTCCTTCCCCTCCGTCACCGCCCGATACGTCAAAATCGAAGGCATCGACCACTACCGCAGCCCCGCCCGCCCGGTCAACGACCCCCACCAAGGCGGCGGCCTCAACGAGATCCGCATCTTCGAAAAATAAGCTCTCCCAAGAAATCCATGCCCGCCCCCTTCCGCACCCTCGCCCTCGCCTGCCTCGCCACCCTCCCCGCGCTGGCGGACGAAATCGACTTCAACCGCGACATCCGCCCCATCCTCACCACCCAGTGCACCGCCTGCCACGGCGGCGTCAAAGAGGCCGGCGGCATCTCATTCGTCTTCCGCGAAAAAGCCCTCGCCATCGGCGAATCCGGAAATCCAACCATCGTCCCAGGAAAACCAGACCAGTCGGAACTTATTAAACGCATCACCTCCTCCGATCCCGACCTCGTCATGCCCCAGCCAGAGCACGGCCCGCCCCTCAAAGAGGCCGACATCGCCAAACTCCGCCAGTGGATCGCCGAAGGCGCGAAATGGGACGAACACTGGGCCTTCGAAAGACCCGTCGCCACTCCCCCGCCCGCCGTCAAACAACAGGACTGGCCCAAAAACCCCATCGACCACTTCGTCCTCGCCCACCTCGAACAGGAAAACCTCAAGCCCAACCCCCAGGCCGAGCCCGCCCTCCTCCTCCGCCGCCTCTCGCTCGACCTCATCGGCCTCCCCCCCACCCTTGCCGAACTCGACCCCTTCGAAGCCGCCTGGAAATCCGACCCCGAAGCCGCCTGGCAGAAGGAAATCACCCGCCTCCTCGCCTCCCCCCACTTCGGCGAAAAATGGGCCGCCAACTGGCTCGACCTCGCCCGCTACGCAGACACCGAAGGCCTCGGCCTCGACCGCCCGCGCACCGCCTGGCCCTTCCGCGACTGGGTCATCCGCGCCTACAATGCCGACCTCCCCTTCGACCAGTTCACCATCAAACAACTCGCCGGCGACCTCCTCCCGAATCCCACCCTCGACGACCTCATCGCCACCAATTTCCACCGCCACACCCAAGCCAACGCCGAAGGCGGCACCGACGACGAGGAATTCCGCGTCACCGCCGTCATGGACCGCGTCGCCACCACCTGGGAAACCTGGCAAGGCATCACCATGGGCTGCGTCCAGTGCCACTCCCACCCCTACGACCCCATCGAACACGAGGAATACTACACTTCCCTCGCCTTCTTCAACAACGCCCGCGACGCCGACCTCGACCAACACTTCCCCCTCATCCCCATCCCCAAGGATCCTGCCCGCTCCGCCGACTTCGCACGCTGGCTCAACGAGCGCAAATCCCTCGCCCAACAACTCCACCAACAACAAGAAACCATTCGGTCGGCTTCCAAATGGCACCCCGCCGCCAAGCTCGATGCCTCATCGAAACAAGTCACCCTCGAAGTCCTACCCGGCGATGGGAATCCCGAGTTCCGCACCGCCTCCAACGTCCCCAACAACTCCATCTTCGACCTGAAAATCACCGCCCCCGCCGACCTCCCCGTCGTCAGCGCCCTCCGCGTCGAACTCCTCCCCGTCGATCCGGAAACCGCCCTCAAAACCCCCGAGTGGGGCTCCATGCTCAGCCAAATCCACCTCCACGCCACCGCACCCGACGGCACCGAATCGAAAATCCAAATCGCCCGCGTCATCGGCGACGAACCCGAACCCTTCTTCGACCCCAACGACAGCCTCCGCCCCAACGGCACCGGCTGGGGGCCCTACACCAAGATCGACCGCCCCCGCTCCTGCGTCCTCATCCTCGCCCAACCCCTCCCGCTTTCGGGCAACACCCTCCGCCTCACCCTCCACCAAAGCGGCAACGCCGGCGGCGCCGTCCCCCTCGTCGCCAAACGCGGCCGCATCTTCCTCACCGACGATTCCCGCTGGACCGCATTCCCCACCGATCCCGCCGTAACCAAATCCCTCGCCCGCATCGCGGAAATCAACCGCGCCCTCGCCGCCAACACCGCCACCCAGCTCCCCAGCACCCAAAACCTCCCCGTCACCCTCGAACGCCCCACCCACCTCTTCGTCCGCGGCAACTGGCTCGAAAAAGACAAACGCATCGACCGCCCCGGCATCCCCGCCCTCTTCGGCTCGCTCCCGGAAAACGCCCCCGCCGACCGTCTCGCCTTCGCGAAATGGCTCGTCTCCGCCGAAAATCCCCTCACCGCACGCGTCGTCGTCAACCGCTTCTGGGAACAACTATTCGGCTTCGGCCTCGTCGAAACCCTCGAAGACTTCGGCTCCTCCGGCAACAAACCCTCCCACCCCGAACTCCTGGACCACCTCGCCCTCCGCCTCCGCGATCACCACCGCTGGTCCCAGAAAGCCATCCTCCGCGAGATCGTCTCCTCCGCCACCTACCGCCAATCCGCCTCCACCACTGCCGAAGCCTACGCCGCCGATTCCCAAAACCGCCTCCTCGCCCGCGGCCCGCGCACCCGCCTCAGCGCCGAAGCCATCCGCGACCACGGCCTCGTCTCCTCCGGCCTCTTCGCCCCCACCCTCTTCGGCCCACCCGTCTTCCCGCCCATGCCCCCCGGCGGCTGGACCCCCTTCAAAAGCGGCGAAAAATGGAACACCCCCGAGCCCGGCCAGCCCGACCGCTACCGCCGCGCCCTCTACACCTACACCAAACGCTCCAACCCCTACCCCGGCTTCGCCACCTTCGATGCCCCCCCGCGCGACCTCTGCACCAAACGCCGCGTCCTCTCCAACACCCCCCTCCAAGCACTCGAAGCCCTCAACTCCCCCGCCCACGCCGAGTTCGCCCAAGGCCTCGCCCGCCGCATGAAAAACGAAATCCAGGGCGACCTCCCCGCCAAACTCGCCGCCGGCCACCGCATCACCACCTCCCGCCCGCCAAACCCAGAACGCCTCGCCGAACTCACCACCCTCTATCAAAAACTACACGCACAGTATTCCGCAGACCCCTCCCTCATGGCAGGCATGGCCGGCACCCCCGATGGCGCGGCCTTCACCGTCCTCGCCTCCGTCCTCCTCAACCTCGACGAAGCCGTCGTCAAATAAATCGGTCCTATCAGTCTCATAACTCCTATCCAACCCATTTCCCGCAAGCCATGACCCCTCAAACCCTCATCTCCCACCTCCGCCAAAGCGCCCTCGAGCAGCACACCCGCCGCCACTTCCTGCGCGACTGCGCCACCGGCCTCGGCTCGCTTTACCTCGCCTCCATGGGACGCACCTTCGGCCTCTCCGCCCCCGCCGTCACCCCGGACCCCGCCGCGCCCCTCCTCCCCACCCTGCCGCCGCTCACCCCCAAGGTGAAACGCGTCATCTACCTCCACATGCTCGGCGCGCCCAGCACCCTCGACCTCTTCCACTACAAACCCGAACTCGCCAAATACAACGGCAAGGAATGCCCCGCAGAATTCCTCGAAGGCCAGCGCTTCGCCTTCATCCAGGGCGTCCCAAAACTGTTAGGCCCTCAGTTCCAGTTCAAACAATACGGCAAATCCGGCGCATGGGTCTCCGACCAAATGCCTCATCTAACCAACCACGTCGACGACCTCTGCTTCGTCCACACCATGGTCACCGACCAGTTCAACCACGGCCCCGCCGAACTCATGGTCCACACCGGCCACGCCAACCTCGGCCACCCCTCCATCGGCTCGTGGGTCACCTGGGGCCTCGGCACCGAAAACCAGGACCTCCCCGGCTTCATCGTCCTCCTCTCCGGCGGACAAACCCCGCGCGCCGGCAAAAGCGTCTGGGGCTCCGGCTACCTCCCCTCCGTCTATCAGGGCGTCCAATGCCGCTCCGCCGGCGATCCCGTCCTCAACCTCCGCAACCCAGCCGGCGTCGACCGCGACATCCGCCGCTCCGCACTCGATGCCATCGCCAAGCTCAACCGACAATCCGAAGCCGAATTCGGCGATACCGAAACCGCCACCCGCATCGCCCAATACGAAATGGCCTTCCGCATGCAGCTCACCGCCCCGGATGTCATGGACATCTCCAAGGAACCCGAAGCCATCCGCAACCTCTACGGAGCCACCCCCGGCCGCGAATCCTTCGCCAACAACTGCCTCCTCGCCCGCCGCCTCGTCGAAAACGGCACCCGCTTCGTCCAGCTCTTCGACTGGGGCTGGGACTCCCACGGCTCCAATCAGGAGGAAGCCCTCAACATCGGCTTCAAGCACAAGTGCAAACAGATAGACCAACCCATCTCCGCCCTCCTCACCGACCTCAAACAACGCGGCTTGTTGGAGGACACCCTCGTCATCTGGTCCGGCGAGTTCGGCCGCACCCCCATGCAGGAAAACCGCGGCGGTGCCGAAGGCAAATTCACCGGCCGCGACCACAACCCCAACTCCTTCACCCTCTGGATGGCCGGTGCCGGCGTCAAACCCGGCCTCCAATACGGCGAAACCGACCCCCTCGGCTACCACGTCGCCAAAAACCCCGTCCACCTCCGCGACTTCCACGCCACCCTCCTCCACCTCCTCGGCGTCGACCCCCACAAACACACCTACCCCTTCCAAGGCCTCAACCAAAAACTCATCGGCGTCAAACCCGCCAAAGTCATCAAAGACCTGCTTGCCTGAACGACCAACCACCTTCAACCGAGCTTCCTCCCTCATGTCCACCCGCAGTGCCACTTTAATACATCATTGGACACTATCGATATCATCGTATCGATATCATCGGACACAAATAATTACTTGCCACATTCCGGAACACTCACCTCGCCACCTCGCTCATTGCGCCAGCAACACATCGGAACACTCTAAACCCCTCACCAACCCATCTCAAAGCCCCCGTTCCCTCTTTCCTATAACCAAGATCCATCCCCCCTACACCCAATCCAACCTCAGCAAGAGGATCGCTCCGAAAACAGAACCCAATCCTCATCACCACACCAAAGCATTTTCACCCAAATCAGCCCCATAAAATACCTCCCCCCTCACTCAATCCCCTTCCTCAAATCCCTAACACTCCACAGCGCCCCCGCCGCTCCTCCCGCCTTCCCGCGCATCCTCCTCGCCCCGCTCTTCCGCTTCGCTCCGAAACGATCCCTCGCCGCCTCAAAAAATCCATCCACAAACTCCCTGCTCCCCACCACCGCACCATCCGTGAAATACCGGATCTTCCACCGCAACATCTTCGAAATCGCCACATCCCGCGCCGTTGTTAGACGCTCCAACTCCTCCTCCGCCATCGCACGATCCATCCCCTTCCGCAAAACCTTCTTC
>SXGQ01490589.1_pt1 | contig 24048 bp, 17 predicted proteins | sample 3178371 | NCBI WGS metagenome assembly SXGQ01 (sample SAMN11356859, study PRJNA531348) | freshwater metagenome | isolation source: freshwater sample F1-20 | place: China: Fuxian Lake, Yuxi | collected 2017-12-25 | reverse complement strand
TTTTATAAATTTATTTTATAATGTTTTAAAATATATTTATAATGTTTTAAAATATATTTATAATGTTTTAAAATATATTTATAATGTTTTAAAATATATTTATAATGTTTTAAAATATATTTATAATGTTTTAAAATATATTTATAATGTTTTTATCTTTTACAGGCCCCATTTGCATCTCTTATTTTACCAGGAGGACATATATCATAACAATCTAAACCAGTTTTGGATTTATACGTGATTGGTGTTTCATTTGAAGGACAAACATATTTATTGTCATATTTACTCAATGAATCAATATACGCTTTTGTTTTATGTATATCGTAAGAATTTAAATTTAAATGGTCATATTTTAACTCATTATTACTAGTATCAGTTCTATTATTTATATTAATTAAGTTATAACTATTAATTAAATTTATTTCTTCTAAATTCGAAATCATTCTAGTTTCATTATATTTATTATATAAATCATTATTACTTACTAGAGCATTTGAAAATATTTTATTATACAAATCTGAAGTGACTATATTTCTAATAAAAGCATATTCTCCAAAATAATTAATTAAATTATTAGCAATATTATATTTTACAGGGTTATTCGATAAATCGTATTTATGTTTTTTATTATAAGATAAATCGTAATGATGGTCTATATTATCATAAAATTTGGTTCGCAAGTCATCTCTATCTATTCTAGAAGAAGAGTCTTGTAAATTTAATAATTCACTCTCAGGTATAGTAATATTACTAATATCTGTAGTAAATTTTTTGTTATTTAATTTATTATTTTCTGAATCTAAACCAAAGACTTGTAATAACAAAGTGGATATAACAGTCATCATAATAATTGGTATAAATACTAAAAACCAAGCAATAACAGAAAATCCTAAATCACATAGTATATTTATTATTAATGTAAATACTATCATAATTATAAATTTTAGAAAAGCAGCATTCATAACCCCATTATAAATATCTATAAATATTTGTATCAATGAAAATCCTATATGTAGTATTCCTGGTCCGCATAATCCAGTAATAAACATAATAATGTTATATATATTATTATATATGTTGAATATAATAATATAAAAATAATTTTTATTCTAATATTTATTCTAATATTTATTCTAATATTTATTCTAATTTTTATTATTATTATGTAGTTCATTAATCAAATGTTTGATTAAACTATCTTTTTCAAGTAATAATTTCTCAAACTTTTGTAATTGTTCTTGTTGGGATTGTATTATTTGAACTATTTGCTGATTAGTTAATATAATCTCCTTTCCATCTTGATTTAGCATAATTTGCCCTTGTCCATTATTTTGCTGCATCAGTTTTTTTCGCTCTTCTTCAATTTCAATCATTTGTTTTAATACGTCTGGCTTATTGGAAGGATCTCCTGGTTCATAGTTTTGTAATAAAGTATCTATTTTTTCCATGTAAAATTCTTTCATGTCTTTATCCTTAATAAATTCATCTACTGTCCGTGATGAAGTTTTTTGAAAATTATTTTCTCCATGTTCTAGTAATTTTTTTTTGTCAAAAGTATTATGAATATGTGAAAACACTAATATTGTTTTTTTTGGTTCAAGTTGAACAAATGGAACACTGTAATTTTTTAAAAATGCTTTTTCTTCTGCTAAAGCAGCGTGCTCTTCATATTTATGGTCGCGCAACATTTCACGTCTAATAGCAAATGTTCCTGCTGTTGCATGATTTGGACCATAAGGACCAAACTGATACATTTTTTGAATATGTTTGAACCATATGTAGATTTCACTTGCTCCTGCACACAAAGCATTTGGATGAGTTAATAACATAGTTACGGCGTGTGAAACACGCTCTGGAGGATAATAATCATCATCATCCATATATACAATAATATCTCCTATTGATTTTTCATGCATCAAGTTCCTTTTTTTTCCTAATGTCATCTTTTCATTGTATTCAAAATACTTAACTTGACTGATATTACATACTAAATCTTTAATTTTATCTGTTCCATCATCGATAATAATCCATTCCATTTTATCTTTTGGATAATCTTGATGATTAAAGCATTTAATGGCGTATTCCCAAAATGGACGCCTATTAAATGTTGGTGTACATATACTAACAAACGGGAGTTCTTTTTTATTTCCAGATTTTTTCTTTCCCATAATATAATTATTACGTCTTATTGTTTTATATTGTTTCAAATTATATTAATATTTATATAAATATTATATGTTTTAGAGATATATGTTTATGAATTAGACATATTAGTATATATTTTATATAATATAATTAATCCTACTAAACCACCAATTATTCCGCTAGTAGTAGAGTCCAAAGTATCAAGTGAAGATAATAGTACACTAATACAAAATAATATTGTCAATAATTCTCCATGATCTTTAATAATAGTTGATAAACCTGCCATATTTGACAATGGAGTAGCAAATATATTATATACTAATGAAAGTATCATATACAGTGTTCCAAATACAGAACCAAGATACCCCGTGATAAAACAAATTAAAAAAGGTATTAGTGCCAATAATACTAAACATATATTTTTTATTATATTCAATATATTAATATTTTTAATCTTTTTAGAAATATTAGCGCCTTTTTCTAGTTTCTCGTTAGTTGTATAATACAATACATTATTAAACAGTGCAAAATCTTTAGTTAAAATAGGACGCTCGGGTGTATCTGTTTTTTCGTACTTATTATAATACTCAGGAAACCAATATAAAATAAAATTTGTCACAAACGTTGTAAACATCATAGCAAATACTATTACCATTGTTAAAATATATAATATAAAAGTAGTACCACTATTAAATTCTTGTATTCCAGTATACTTGGCAATAACACTAAATGCTATACCTGTCAAAAATAAAAATATGATATTTTTGAGAAATGGGTGCTTAATATTTTTATAAGCACGTGATGAAGTTACTAAAATATAATTTAGAAATTTTCTAGAAAACAATAATGTATACAAAAAATTTAAACAAAACGCTTTCAAAGGTAATCCACATACTTTAAGAAGTTTATTTCCAAATTTATTAGATTCCTCATCCTTTATATTAAAATAACTTATATTAGTATAAGGGAAATCCAATTCTTCATTAATACATGATTTATACGGATACTTTGTTATTGTTGCTGGGAAAGCATAGTCTATTGGAGATACACGATCCTTGCATTTATTAAATTTTACCTGAGTACCATCACTGGCATATTCTCCAGCACCATATTTAAGCCAATATTCATAACAAGAACCAAAAATAGCAGTTAATAAAATTACAACAGCATTTATTAGAATTATAACAAAAAAATCTTGTAGTTTTATAACTCTTTTTCTAATAGGTGCTGAATGACATATTTTTCTTGGATTTATATTATTGGCATCTAAAAATTGAATACCCGTATCATAATCTTCCCCAGTGACGTCTGGAGAGTCAGGAATATATGTATCACATGTGTTATTAGATGATTCTACTACACAGCAACCGCTTGGAGATTCGTCCTGATTTAATGAAAATTTAAAATTAATATCATTACATTTTGGAATGAGAAAATCATCTAATACTGATGTTCCTGAAAGATTTCCACATATATCGCTCTTTGCTGGACAAGAAGTTTTTTTTAATTTATTACCAAAAATAGGATCGTCATTGAATATAGGATAATTTAAACTCATGTAGCAATATTAATATAACATATTATAATATTTTGAAAACATTTAAACATATTTATTTTTAAATAATTATAATTATAATATGAGTGATAATATTTATATGCATAAATTTGACACAATGGATAAATATCTTGATTTTAAAGATGTGCTAATTCTTCCTAAAAAATCGAATTTAAATAGTAGAAAAGAAGTTGTTCTCGAACGAACTATTTTTTTTCAAAATGGAGTAAAATGGACTGGAATACCTATTGTAGCTGCCAATATGACAACTATTGGAACATTAGATGTATATAAAGTATTAAGCACTTATAAAATTATCACAGCACTTCATAAATTTCACAGTTTACAAGATTTACAAAATTATAATAAAGAAAACACTACTTGTGTATTAAACCCTGATTATTTTATGATTTCCACAGGAATAAGTGATGATGATTATAAAAATCTAATAACTATATTAGACAATTTTGAGTGCAAGTTTATTTGTGTTGATATTGCAAACGGTTATATTTCTAAATTTAATGAATTTTGTAAAATACTAAGAAGTAAATATCCAGAAAAAATTATTGTTGCTGGAAATGTGTGCACACATGAAGGAGTAAATATGTTAACTGACTTAGAAATGGACATTGTTAAAGTCGGTATTGGTGGAGGAAGTGCATGCACTACCAGAATTCAAACTGGAATAGGAATGCCACAACTAAGTTGTGTTTTAGAATGTGTTGAAGAATGCCAAGCATATAATGAATGTAGTTTTAATATATATTATGAATATGATCATCATAAACTAAAAAAATCTTTTGTTTTAAGTGATGGCGGTATTACTTGTCCAGGAGATCTAGCAAAAGCATTTGGTGCTGGTGCTGATTTTGTAATGATTGGAGGAGCATTTGCTGGACACGATGAAAATCCAGGGCAAATTGTCACAGACACGAAAACAGGAAAACATTATAAAAGTTTTTATGGTATGAGTTCGACTTATGCTATGAAAAATAACTATGCGGCAAATAATAATACTAATTATAGAAGTTCTGAAGGGCGAGAACTTAAAGTTGATTACAAGGGTTCATTAAAAAATACTGTTGACAATTATTTAGGAGGATTAAGAAGCACATGCACTTACACAAATAGTGCTAATTTAGAAGAATTAGCACATAATACTAAATTTATTATAGTAAATAATCAATATAATTCATATTTATTATAAAAAATTGATACTAATATTTTAATACTTACTTTTACTTAAGCAAAAATAAGTATTAACACATTATAATATGAAGACTGACCAAGAACAAATAATAGAGTTATTTAATAAAAATGTTAAAAATAAAGACATATGTTTAGACAATCAAAATACTAAACATTGTGGAAAAGAAGGACATTGGTTAGAAACACAAATGGGCGTAAAACATAACTCAAAAAATGAAGCGGATATTTTTGGATACGAAATGAAAAAATCATCAAGTAAAACAACACTTGGAGATTTTAGTGCTAGTGAATATGTATTCTCTAAAAATAATAAAAGAAATAACATTAACATTTTAAATAATTGGACTGATGAAATAAATTTAACTAGAAATGATTTCATTAAAATTTTTGGAAACCCAAATCCCAGTAAAAACAACAGGCACTCTTGGAGTGGTAGTTGTATTCCAACATATAATAAATGGAACTCTAATGGACAAATATTAACAATAAACGATAATAACGACATAATTATTTATTATTCATTTTCAAATGATACACGCATCATAAAAGAAGGATTTCCCACATTTTTGAAAAATGACAATATTGTAATTGCTTTGTGGAAATCTGAAAAAATGAAACCGCATATTGATAACAAATTTAATAAAAAAGGGTTCTTTATATGTAAAAAAATAGGAGCTACATATGAAAAAATATGTTTTGGTAGTCCATTTAATTTTGAGTATTTTATTGAATGTATCAAAAACAATAAAATTATATTTGATAGTGGAATGTATTGTGGAAATAGTCGTAATTATTCGCAGTTTAGAGGAGGACCTGCTTTTTGGGACGAGTTAATTATTGAAGAATAGCAATTAAATATTTTCCAAGATAATATGCCAATTTACATGGAACCGCGTTTCCTATTTGCATTATAATATCCTTATTTGAACCATCGAGAATATAATTATCAGGAAAACTTTGTATTCTTTTTAGTTCTGTAATTGTTAGTCTTCGTATTTCTTTTTCATTATATTTAACCAAAGCATCATATCCATCTTTCCAATATCTCGCAGGAATTGTGTATGATGGTTTGTCAAAATCTAATATTTGTGCTCCAAAACCAAAACCTTTTTCTTTACTTGCTTCTCTCTTATTTGCTATTCCTGTTAATGCTTTTTCACTTAAATAATATTTATTAGCAATACTTTCTTTTGGTAATAAAATAGATTTGACTGGTATTCTATCTTTTACTAATAATATTACTGGTTCTGGTTCTTTAGGTAAAATATTTAAGTCTTTTCTAATTCCTATAATTATAGTTCGTCTTCTATTTTGTGGAACCTCAAAATCACTTGCATATAATTTATTAATTATACAATTATAATTTTTATTCAATTCTTCCATTATAATAGTTATTACATTTTCACCATTTGATGTTTTTTTTGACAACATACCAATTACATTTTCCATAATAAATGCTTTTGGTTTAAAATAATCAAGATATTTTACATATTCCATAAATAGAGTATTTCGTGGGTCATTTTTATCTCTTTTTCCAGCAATGCTAAAACTTTGACACGGAGGTCCACCGACTATAATATCTATATTTTTAGATTCCTTATTATATAAACAATTAAATTTTTCAGGAGATAATTTTGTTAAGTCTTCACAATATGCTTTATGTAGATAATTTTTATTATAATTATCAATAGCTTTGTCCCATATATCTATACCAGCAATTATATTTAAACCTGCATCTGTTAAACCTTTTGACATTCCACCACATCCGCAAAACAAGTCTAATACATTTAATGTATTTTTTGTATTTTCATTTATTATAATTATTTTTGGTTGTTCAAAACTAATTGCTTGTTTTGAATTAATTAGTTGAATTAAATCACTTTTAGTTTTAGATTTACACTTACTAATTCCGAGTTCTTCACATTTTACTAATAGTTCTTGTTTTAGAAGTTTTGTTAAATCCATTGTCACTATATGTATTATATGTATTATATATGTATTATAATAAGTTTTAATTCAATTTTTAAAAATATAAAATTTGAAATGTAGTTACTAATCAATATAATCAATATAATCAATATAATTCATATTTATTATAAAAAATTGAAAACTAAATCTAAAAATAAGTATCAAGTTTATTAATAACTAATATACTAATATACTAATTCCAATTCAAAATAGTAGTATGCACGCTAGTAATAACACTGTTAAGTTTACTTTATGTAAATATTATGAATTATTAGACATGCGTATTCATAATATTTTAATGCGACCTGAAAATCTTATATTAACATATGATATTTTAGATACAGAAAAAACAAAGCAAAATAAATTATTGGCATTAAAAGAAAAACAAAGGCAAATGAAAGTAGGCGAAATTTGGCAAGAAGTTTTGGGAAATTATGATGGTTTTATTAATTTAAAAGTAGGACACGAAACTGGACTAGATATTTTATCTCATACTAAAAAAATAGCAATTGAACTTAAAAACAGAACAAATACTGACAATGCATCATCAAAAAAATCAAATCTTGACAAATTGGCAAATTTTAAGAAAAACAATCCGGACTATATTTGTATATATGCAAATATTAATGCCGACACTGAGGAAAAAACATTGACTGGGTCTATAAAAAAAATCTTACATAATGGACAAGAATTAGAACATCAAGTAGGATATGCTTTTCTACAATTTATGTTAACTCATGATACAGATACAATAATACAATTTGTCAAAAATACTATTACTAAATATACATAAAATTATAATAATTATAACAATTTTATTAATGCTTCGCCCATATATTTTGCTAATTCAACAGGTACAGCATTTCCGATTTGTTTATATTGAGAATTTAAAGTGCCAATAAATTCATAACTATCATCAAATGTTTGAATCCTCGCATATTCTCGTAGCGTTAATGGTCTTTCTTCTAATGGATGGCATCGTTCTGTTTGTTTTTGTGATGGACTACATAACAATGTGAGTGATGGTTTTTCCATAGATAAGCGATATAATATTCCCCTTTTCCCCCCACCTGAATTATAACTATTTCCTAAATATTCTTTTTGTAAATTATCGGGTAAATTAATCCAACACCCTCCTTGTGGTATCATTTTAAATAATCTTATTTTGTCTTCATTATATTTTGCTCCATTTGAATCTGGTACATTATATAAAACATCTTTTAATAATTTTTTTGTTGGGTTCTCATTTGGGAAGTCAAATGTATGAGTTATGGTTTTTAACACACCAACAATAAACACTCGCTCTCTTTTTTGTGGAACATTATATTTAGAAGCATCTAAACATTTGTAGCTAATATTATAAAGTTTATTATTATTTAATGCATCTAATATTTTTTCTAGTGTTTTACCATCGTCGTGTGTTAATAAACCTTTAACATTTTCTATCATAAATATTTTTGGTTTTAATAAATTCAATATTTCAACAAACTTCATCATTAAATCACCTCTTGGGTCATCAAGTCCTTTTCTTAATCCTGCTTGTGAAAATGATTGACAAGGCACGCCACCTGTTAATAAATCTACTTTATTAATATATTGTGAATAATCTATTTTGTCCATAGAACCACATACAATATTTGTATGTGGATGATTATGTTTTAATGTTTTACAACAATCACTATTATTATCATTTAATAAAATAGGTGTGAATCCCGCTTTAATTAACCCACTGCTTAAACCACCTCCACCAGCACATACTTCAATAAAATTATATGCACAATTATTAAGTTTATTATCAGTGGTTAAAATAGGTGTGCTTTGAGATTCTACTATATTGTGTGGTTCTATTTTTTGTTTTAAATTAATAAGTTGAATAAGTTCACTCTTATTTTTGGAACCACACTTTGTAATTCCAAGGTCTTGACATTTAACTAAAAGTTCTTGTCTTAAAAGTTTAGTTAAATCCATGTCTTCAATATATATTATAATTGTTATATAAATAATATTTTTCAATACTATTTATATCAATTTTTAAAAATATTAAAAATTGATATAAATTATTTAAAATGTCATAATAGTTGTTGGACTAGAATTATTTATCTATAAATATCGAGAAACACAGACTAGGCAAAGTTTTTATTTTAAGTCATTGCGATATTAGATGTCTTGGTGATTTATCAAGAGAGGTTGGTGCCAATTCTGATTTTGTAAATAATGAATATAATTCGCATTTATTGTAAGATAATATATGTTATTATATATAATATTTTGTTTATATATAATAATAAATGGGCGATGATTTAGTTATGAATGATGCTTTAGTTATGAATAAAGATTTAGATATGGAAGATAATTTTACTCAATACATAGCGAAAACCGAAGACGAGGAAACACAAGGCGAGATAGAACTAATAACTAAAAAGTTAGGAGATAAACACATAGATTATATGGATGGAGTACCATTATATATTCCCCAGCTAGTACCACCTAGACCAGATAGGCAACCATCTATTGCTACAAGTGCTGCAATAAATCTATATATAGATAATATAGCGGATAGTGCTCGTATTACAAGTGTTATAGCTATTATAAATAATTATTTACGTAAAGTAAACCTATGGTGGAATATTACAGCTCAAACTATTGAAGAAAAGTTACGTAATAATCGAAAATACCTTGCAAATACATTATATGGAATTTGGCATATAGAAGATGGTGCAAATTTAGCAATGCTTAACTCGTTAACAAAAGACGAAGATAACGCAGACTCAAACACTTTAATTATAGATTATTCTAATTTAAAGTTTGGATTACAAAGATGTTCTTACTCCCGTATCCCCAATAGGGAGCTAGCTGATGAAATAAATAATTGGACAATGGAGACATTTGGTAGATGTGATAGAATTATTATTAGCATTCAAGAGAATGATAGAAAAACCACAGAATTTACAGAGTTTATGAATAGGTTAAAAGAAATATTTGGTTCTCAAAATATTGTTATAATAGTAGGTTCTGATGCTTCATCTTATGATGATCTCAATATTGCTTACATTGTTACACAGTTATTACCTGAATCTAAAAAATACATTATATCTAGTGATAAATTTAGAGATCTTTATAGAATTAATACTAATGGTACAAAGTCTCTTATATTTGTAAACTCTGAACAATTAAAAATGATTACGGTAGATACATTTTGTAAGCGTAAAAGAAGACTCGAAGAAGAAGACAGTTATACAGAAACAACTTCAAGATCTCATAGAGGTCCTTTTAAACACTTTAAACTTCGCGGAGGAACCAACAAAAATAAAAAGTTATTACTAAATAAATATAATAAAAAAATTAAATATACTAGAAAACTAAAAAAATTACATAAAAAGCGTATACCAACAAAAAAAGTAGTTAAAAAATATAGCAAAAATTATAACAAGAAAACATTAAAAAAGAAAAAATAAATACATGATTTACATTCACTTATTTATAAGTATTATAAATGAATACTTATAAATAAAAAACAATAAACAATAACATATCTACTTTTAAAATGCCATAATACGTGTTGGACTAGAACTTTTTTGAATTGGTTTTTTCTTTAATGTTCCACTTAATCTTTTAGGTGCACTACTTACTTTCTCTTTTAATCTAATAGAACTATTTAAATCCAATATATCTAATATTTTTTTATGAGTTTCACATATTTTATTATGTCTTTGCCTTACAATATTAATATAGTATTTGTTTTGAATATTCATATTCATATTTGAAAGATTAATAGAACTATAAATAGCATTAAAATTATAAGGAAAAACACCTTTTGATTTCATTAATGATGACAATGATTTGCTGCGTTTAGACAAGATTATTCCTTGTTTATATGTTTTTGGATTAGGATTTGACTTAGCACGTTTTCTAGTTAATGATTTAGATGTTCTATTATTATCATATACATCTATAGGTTCTTCATCTAAAGGCATAACATTTATATTTATGAATTCTTCTAAACTTAATGATTTCAATTTATTTATTATTATTTGTTCGATTATATTGTATAATTTTGGTGAGGAAGATAATCTAGATGATTTTGGTGATTTAGGTGATTTAGGTGATTTAGGTGATTTAGGTGATTTAGGTGATTTAGGTGATTTAGGTGATTTAGACGAAACACCTTTTTCTTTTCTTGTATATTTTCTATTTTTTCTTTCTCCGCCCATTGTTGTATCATCATAATATTCAACTAACTCTTTCATTGGTATTTTTTCTTCGGTTTGAGCAAGATTATCTAAGTCCAGTGTTTTATCGTCAAATCTTAAATCTACTGCCATACACAAAACTATTATATAGTTTTTTGCTTCATCGTCTCTAATTTTTTTATATAAAGCATCGCGTTTCTCAGTATATACTTTCTTAACTATTGGTCTAGTATCTGCCTCTAATTTATCAACTTGTTCTTGTGTTATTTTATTATTAGCAATAATGAGTTTACACATTATTTCAATAAAAGCCTCATATATTTGTTGTAATGTTGTTATTGAACCATCATCTATTTTACTTTTTATAAATCTATTACCTTCTTTGCTCATTTCTATGCTAATATTATAATCTAAATCAAATCCAATATCTGATTCTAAATTTTCAGGTAACTTTGAGTGTGGTTTTAAAATATTGATTAATTTATGAAAAGTATATTTATTGTGTATTTTTTCAACACTTTCTGGATTATTAAATTCTAAAATATAAGCTTGTGTAATTTTAGGATCTCTCGTATTTTTTCTTGAATAACTTCTAAGTTTTTTAATCGCACTAGCATCTAATTCTTGTAACTCAGTTTCGCTTTTTCTTAGCAACATTAAATATGCTTCAAGCACTTGTGAATGAATAGTAATCCATCGTTCAACCATACCTAATGGACAACTTTCTGACCCTTGTCCATGAGCATTAAAAATTTCATTAAAATAATATTCCATAAAATTATATATGTATAAGTCTGTGCATGAAAATAGTAATTTTAATGATTGAGTTACTAATTGTAAGAAACACCAATTACCGTTTAAATGTGGTTTATACATAACTAAATATTTAATAAAGTCATCAGAAACTGCTCTTGTTAAATTACTTAATAATTCAACTTTTTCTGTGCTATCAAGTTTTAATTTAAATACTAAATAATTTGTTAATGCTTTAGGAAAATTATCTTTTATATATTCTTTGTCTTCATTATCTTGTAAATTTATTTGTGTGCTTATTATTTTTTTATAAATAGTTACTAATTTAGCCAAAAAATCAACAATAGTTTCGTCAGTTTCTGGAATAATTACATGTTTAACATATTCACTTTTGCCTCCGTGACATCCTATTAAAAATTCTTCCATTGTTTCTCTAAAATCATCATTGTCAATTGGAATACCAATAGTTTCAAGTGCTTGAAATAATTTCTCTTTATTATCAATAATATTTTTAATACGAGCATGAGTTTCATTGGCACGTTGTTGAATTTCTGAAAATTGAAATTCGCGTCCTGTACTTAAATTCAAAGTTCCTTCTATATACACTGACCCGTCGTCTCTTTGAAGTTGTCCCAATACTTGGTCTGTATTAAGCGTATTTTCAAATGAAGTATTTTCATTAACAATTGAATTTCTAAAATCTACACCCACAACATCGGCAACATCAAAAACTGTTCCAACTATTTTACAACCATTAAAGTTAGCATTCATTAAATTTACAACTGTGAAATTAGCAGCTGTTATATCTGGTTTTCCTTCTGCGTTTTGTTTAACTTGTGTAAAATCAAAAGTCTCAAATCCTTCGACTTGCTGAAAATTACAATTTTTAATATTAGTATTAAACATGTATGTTTCTGGAACAATATAAATGTATGATGATTGCTGTGCGTCATTAGTTATTTTAAAATAATCATATGGCTTAATATTATATTCGGTTTTTTTTAAGTTTCTAATATCAATATTTAAAGCATTATAATCGTCATATTCCATAAGAACAAAGTAATTTTGCAGTCTTGAAGCAGATTTTTTAATAACAAGTTTATTACCTTGAAATTCTTTTAAAAAGAGATTAAATCCGTCTGGATTATTCAAATTACACAATACTTCAAACTCACGCGTTTTATCTTCTCCATAAGGGAAAGGTATGCGATCAAATATAAGAAATAAATTTCCAAACCAATTAAATTTATTAATAATTGAACCATTACCACCTACTCGTGCGCTAAATTTACTTCCTTCCAAATCACAATTATTAAAATTAATACCATATAAATTACAATTTATAAACTCACTTTTTTTCATATTTAGAAGTGTAGTGTCGCGAATATTATATAGTGAATCACCATTGAACCTAAAGTTGAATAAACTACAAATATTAAAAATGCATTTATTAATAATATTATTACTATCAAATACTACTGTGTGTTTATAACCAATTTGATTAAAAACTACTCTTACAAAGTCACAATCTATTAGTTTACATTTGGTAAATCTTATAACACCGCCTTTAGTAAATGATACTGAACGAAATAATGTGTCTTTAAAAGTGCATTCTTCAAAATAACTATAAGCAAACGCACATTCAATAAATGAAACATTGTTAAAAGAGCACTTGCGAAAATGATAACAATTAAATAATTCTCTTACAAACATATTATTATTAAAAATACAATTTATAAACATAATATTTCTATTATTGGGCATAGTAAGTTTATCATTATTTATACTTGTTTTAGTAAATTTACAATCTTCAAAAACTATTTCAGCAGCATGTATTACTTCTTCAAGTGAGCTTATTAATGAACCATCTGGTTTTATCATTAAATGTTTATCATTAGGTTGAAGTTTATCTAAATCAAACTCCAAATAATATTTCATATTATATGTGCTAGGTGGTCGATTTACATATTTATATTTAGGACCAATACTTCTATCGTGAAAAATTGAACCACCATTAAAATTACAATTTTTAAACGTAGGTAATATATTATTAATTTCAACTTTAGTAATATCAAAAAAAATATTTGCAAAAACAATATTATAAAAGTCACAATCTATAAATCGGGATTCAATTAAACTTACATTCTCAAAAACGAACTTATCATTAGTAATATTATATTTAGTTTTTGTTGTTCTATACACCAAAAAGCGCCCTAATATTGAATCATTTCTTTCTGCATTTATAAACTTAGATTGTCTAAATGTTATAGCATTAAAGTTTGTTGAAGCAAAACTTGTATTTACAAATACACAACCAACTATTTCAGTTACTATAGAAGGTATTTTTGCTTTACTTGAATAACCTAATACTTTATTTCCAAATTTACAAAAGTAAAAATATAAATTACTTAGTTTTTTTGGTGTTCCATGACTTATTAATATGTCGTTAATTTTCTTTCTATATACATCTTGCGTTGAACTAATTTCACATAATAACTCTGCAATGTGTTTATTTGCTTCGACCAGTCCAAGTTTTGATTTATATGCTTGTGCTATTGAAGTTGCTGCTTCACTTTTTTTAGCCTTCAAAGTGTTAGCTGATTTATATGATTTATAGGCATTACTTATTTTAGTAGCTGCTGTTTTTTCTGTAAAATTTTTGATTTCTTCTTGTCTTATTTGTGTTTCCCTGAGTAATTTATCTTGTGCTTTTTTATTTCTTATTAATGGTTCTAATATATTTTTAATTACATTAAATTGTTTTTCTATTAATTCATCCATATTTATAATATATATATTAAAATATTTAAAATATATGCTTTTAAACTTCTTAAATCTTTACATTTTATATAGAATTTATAAAAAATTTATAAAAATATTACTATATTATAGAAGAGAAACTTATATAATATGAAAAATAATACAGATTTTAAAAAAGTATTCAAAGTTTTTATTATAGGATTTATATTGATTTCAAGTATATATGTATTATATTTCTATAATACCACTAATATGTTAGAAAATTTTGCAAATTGTTCAAAATGTAAAATTGCTCCAAGCAATAGTAGTAACTGTAAACCACTTTATAATATTAATTATAACTGGAATTCTAATACAAAAATGGTAGATATAAGTAATCAACTTACAGATTATGTTTTTTGTGAATGGGAATCTGATTGTAATTATGCTAATACGGCAAATAATTCTTTAACTCAAGAACAAAGACTAGGTTTATCAAACACACAATTACAAACTTATTATAATAATACATTGAGATAAAATAGTTGATAATATTTTATAATGTAATATATTAAATATTACAATGGTGAAAACTTTAGGAGAAAATATAGCAAACTATGATAACAAAGTAAAAGAGTTAACTACATATATTGCTAATAATAAAAAAGCAGTTATTAATGAATATAATGAGTTAAAGCAAATTTTGCCTAACTGTAATGAAAGTAAAAGAAAAACACTCGAAAAATTCTTACATACAAGAAAGAAAGAATTTGAACATATATTAACTTTAAGAAATGAACAAAATGAAGCACTCTTAAAACTTTTAGAATATTTAAATAGTTTAGAAAAAAAAGAAAAAAAATTACATATTCAGCAAACTTTAGATAAAATGAAAAAAATAGATAATGAAATTACTATATTAAATAATTTAATAAACTAATATTTATAATAATAGTATGTTTTATTAAATTTATTCTTTTCTAATATTATATAAAGAAAAGTATGAGTAAAAGTATGAATAAAAGTATGAATAAAAGTATGAAAAAGAAAAATTCTAATGCTATGTTTAATAAATTGGTAAACAATAAAATAACTTTATATGTTGTTGCAATAATAGCTTTAATAACTCTACTTGGAAATATAATAAATTCAGAATTTAGTGCTGTTTTATTATTTTTCTTAGTAGGAGGAATAGCCTATTGTTTTACCAAAAATATGACTATTGTTCTTGGTTCATCAATTGTAGTAACAACTGTGGCAACTATGTCAAGAGGTTTCTTCATTTATCAAGAAGGATTGATAGAAGATATGTCAGGTGGAGGAATTCCTTCAGAACCGACTAGTGATGTAAAAAAACCAATAAAATCAAAAAAACCAACAGAAATACCAGATAAAGAAGATCCAGAAGCTTTAACACAATTAACACCTGCATTAGTTAATAATATTCCAAATAAAGATCAAATGCAAAAACAACTAGGCAAGGCAACAGAAATGGAACAAGCATATGATAATTTAGAGAATATAATGGGAAAAGATAATATTCAATCAATATCAAGTGATACAAAAGATTTAATTAAGCAACAAAATGAACTAATTAAACAATTGAAAACAATGACTCCTGCATTGAATGATGCTATGAGTTCTATTGGCAATTTAGATTTGTCTAAACTAACAAGTATGTTTTCTAGTGCAACAAAAACTTTATCAGATATGAAAACAGAGTAATAACTTAATAACTTACTATAATTTATAATGCTATAAATATTTTGCACTATAAATTATATAATACTATAGTAATATAATATTATTATGGAATTAACTATAGTACATATAATAAATAATAAATTACATAATTTTAAATATTTAAATTACACTATTATATTTTACATTATAGTTTTATACACATATTATAGTTTGTTTGTGTATTTACTAAATAAAAATTATATAATGCTGTTATTATATTTTACATTTTTTATATTTGTTTACAATTTTTACAAAAATTTTACATATATTATTGGATTATTTATTTTAATTATTTTTAAAATATTTAACATAGATACAATAGTTAATAATAACAGTATAAATTTAGTAAATAAATTTATAAATGTTAACATAGAAAATTTAGAAGTAATGAATAAAGTAAGAACTAAAGCAAATAGTAAAGAATCCGAATTAAATAACAGTGCCAAAAATAATAAACAAAAACCGAATCCTGCTAAAAATTATATTATAGATGCACTACAAGAAGCAGGAATTAAAATATCAAATGAAAAATATAACCATGAGAGTAAAAAAGAATCTGCTAAGTCTGAAGTGGATAATATATTAGCAGGTCATCACAGTGTAAAACCTCCTATTATTACCAATAATATGTCTTACTAGAATTTGCTAATTTAATATTAATATTATTTATAATATGTGTTTATTATAAATAAAATGGTTAAAAAATGTCCTCCAGGCATATTATGTATAGAAAATTATACTTTATTATTTTTTGTTTTACTTATAATAGCAATATTATATTTTATGAATATTAAATATAATCAAAATTTACCTAAAGCAAATAGTTGCGGATGTAAAAAAATGTTTTGTGGCACATGTACTAATTCGTTCGACACAATACCATTTTTAGGAAATTATCATAATACTAGAGAAAATGATGTTTTATTGAATCCATATAGTGCTCCTCTTCGTGATGATAGAATTTTTAATAATTCTAGTTATAATGGACAAAAAATACCTATAAATGTGCCTACTCAATCTTGTAATAGCTCTTATAGGCAAATTGGTATACTAACACGTATAAATGGTCCAGAAACAATATTACCTTTATTAGGAAGACCTTTATTTTCAAATAGAGATAAATGGAATTTTTACACTATGAATGATAAAAATGGAATGATTAAATTACCTATTAGTTTTAAAAATAAAAGTTGTACATCATCTCAGGGATGCGATAATTTATATAGTGGTGATACTGTATTTGTTGAAGGTTATTCAGATACATTTAGAGTCTCTATTTATGATAATAATACCATGGAATATATTCCATATTTATAAATTAAGAAAACATTAATATTAATATTATAATATTAATATAAATGGCATTTACTAGATTTTACGATGACCCATGTAGAATACAGAAATATTTAGAAGAATCTACAAATATTGGAAATTATAATATTAATGTTCCGGGAAATGGAACAAATCCTTTGTATTTTAGTGATCCATATGTTAAACCACAAAAATGGGGTGCTAATTTATCCAATAATAAAACAGATTTGGAAAGTGACTTATTTTCTTTACATAGAAAATTAAATCGTGATAGTATTAAAGAAAATAATTATGCTGACTATTTAAACACCAATAACAAGTATTATGTAAATAGTTATTCGACAAATGAAGATGAAATTACAAGTCAATCTCGTGCTAGCCATCCATCATGGATATATAGAGAGATTAACAACTTTAATATAAAAAATGATACTTTAAGCGTTCCTAATAATTTCAAATATTTACATTTAAATCCACAAGAAAATATATGTATTCCTTTTCATAATAATATTAGTTCAAGAATAGTTCAAAAAGATTATTTTCAACAAAATAATAATTATGATTATGAGAGAAATATAACAAATGTATAATTTTCATAAATTATAAGTATAATTTAGAAACTTGTTTATAATTACATTATATAATATATAATTTAATATTATAATATATTAAATTATATGGCCGCTTTAGCTATACCTATTGTTATATTGGGAAGTATATATATTTTATCAGAGCAAGAAAAAAAGGCATCTATTAAAAATAGCACTACTAATGAAAAAATTCAAAAACGAGAATTTCTCTCAGGAGGGTCAGGAAAAACAGAAAACTTCTCAAATTATAGAGAAGAAATAAATTCACGGGTCAATCCTATTACAAATACACAGGTTAATCCTATTATAAATACACAAGTAAATTTATTATCCGGACAACAAGCAAATTTAGACGAATTCAGACATAATAATATGCAACATTATTACGGTGGAAAATTACGGGGTTTCACTGGTGATTTAAATTCAACAGAGTCTATTTTAGATTCTAAACAAGGAAATGGTAGTCAACAAATTTCTAAATCTGAAATAGCCCCATTATTTAGACCAGATGAAAATTCTCATCGTCCAAATGGAACTCCTAATAACAGTGATTTTTTTCAATCTCGTATGAACGAATCAATGAAAATGTCCAATGTGACATTATGGGAACCACAGCGCGTCGGACCCGGACTCAATATGGGTTATGGCTCTCAAAACTCAAATGGTTTTAATAGCGGCGGAACACAAGGAGGAGGTGGTTTTAATTCAGGAATGATGGCGCGTGAGTCATGGATGCCTAAATCTGTTGATGACTTGCGCGCTGAAAATAAACCCAAAACTAGTTTTGATTTAGACGGTCATCAAGGACCTGCTTTACATCCTATAAAAATGGCGGGACCTAATAGTAAAATAGGTGTTATTGAAAAACATTTACCCGATAAATCATATGAATCAGGACCCAATCGTTGGTTTACAACAACCGGAGTAGAACAAGCACCTCCAATAAGAAGTACACAGTTACTTCCAATGGAAAATAGAAATACTACAACTCGCGAATATTATGGAACAGGTTCAAGTGCGCAAAGCGGTCAAGCCACATATACTAATGCTGAATTTGAAGACTCAAAACGTCAAAATTTATCGGGACTTCCACTAAGTAATGCTAGTGCTACAGGAACAAATTTTGCTAATCCAAATGATTATGGTTCACAAAATTATAATATATTACAAAACAATCGCACAACTTCTAAAGAAGGCAACGATTTTGGTGGCATATATGGTATGGCAAAAGCAGCAATAGCACCCATCTTAGATATTTTTAGACCTACACGCAAAGAAAATGTTATAGGTAATCTACGCGAAACAGGTAATGTAAATGGATTAACACCTACAGGACACTTATTTAATTCACATGATAAAACAAAGGTGACAAATAGAGAAATGACAACAAATAAAATAAATATGAATTATGTAAACGTTCAAGGGCAAAATAATAGTGGAAACGCTTATATGGTGTCTGACCATCAAAATTATAATAATCAAAGAACAACCACAAATAAGGAATATATGGGTAATGGCAATTCAAACGTTCAAGGTCTAAGACCATATAATAGCGCTTATGCTCAGCAAAATATTGCGAATAAAACTTATGAATCGCGCCCTAATCAAGGAAACATGAGTTTATTTAATAATTATAATAATTCAACTATCTCTCGTAATGATGGCATATTTCAACAAAATAGGCAACCAATTATTAATAACAGTCAAAGTATTATACCATCACGAGAATTTATGGGAGAAATAAATGGTATGCAGAGTTATGATGTTAATTATAATGCATCAAGAATGGACGAATCATTATTGAGCGCATTTAAAAATAACCCATATACCAAATCTCTCACAAGTGTTGCTTAATTCGTAAAAATATAATCCTTTATTTAAAAAATTATATTTTTTATTAATATTTAGAGAGATTTATAAATAATTAATAATTAATAATTTTTATTTTATAAATTATTTTCTTTTGTTATATTGTTACGCTGAGTTCTTGGACGAAAGCTGTAACCATATGAAGAAGGGTGGTTTACCATATCTTAATATCTTAATAACTCCCACAAGGGTGTTATTAAGAAGATGCCAAATATTGTAATTTACATATAAAAATATTATTTAATTTAGAGAGATTCACTAATTTTAAATGTCGCCTAAATACCAAATGCTTACTGGTCCAACTATGTCGCCGTCGTTTGGTTGAACGAAACCATTAATTATTCGCCCACCATTATTTGTGTTTTTATAAAGTTTAATAACATCTCCTGGTAAAAACTTATGCCAAAGAAGTGTAGATGGTCCTGTACCACAATTGGTAACTGTTGACGCACGTCTTTTAGCATATACTAATGTACCGTTACGATATGCTTCTACTTTAACGTCTCCACTGCCTGCACCACAAACCCAAGTCCAAATATCAAACATATATGTTCCAGGTAGTTTAAGTGTTAAAGAAGCGTTTGCACTAAAATTATTAGTTAAAGTTAAATAGTTTACATATATGTTTAAATAGTGTGTAATTATTGATAGGGCATTATGAGTTTGTACTGTTGTTTGCTCGCTATGAAATACAAGCATATTAACATGTTTAGTTCCATTAATGCTATTAACATTTAAATTATTTATGTATGCGTTGTTCCAATTCATAGTAGGAGAACCTAACGTGTCATTATTAGTAGTCACAATGAGTGTCTCTCGGATTATCACAATACCAGAACCACCTGAAGCACCTCCAGTATTGACATTGTCGCCGCCAGTGGTGCTGGCACCGCCACCGCCACCAGTATTAGCACCACCAGCACCGCCAGTCGCATTATACCCTGACCCACCATTAGCTCCTGTATTTCCATTATAAGCACTGCCACCACCAGTACCACCACCAGCAACACCAGCACCGCCACCCCCACCACCAAGACCGCCCCAACCACCGATCTGATAATTCCAACAACCACCACCGCCACCGCCAGCCCAGTAATAACTTGGTCCAAGTATATTATTGATTACGCCTTCGCCTCCTGAACCCTCGCCATTTCGAGTAGGATCTCCCGCAGTATTTGGATCTGTATCCCGTGAAGGAAACCCAGCTCCGCCACCACCTGATGCTCGAGTTGGATCGCCTGTTCTATGTCTATATAAATTGCCAGCAGAATTGCCGTAAATAAACCCAGAATGTATTCCGAGACTATTTCCAACGCTTTGACCTCCTGTATTATATCCTTGTCCACTATTAATATGATTCGCGGCAGCACCACCACCACATCCCCCACTTAAACCATTACCACTTGGATAACTTCCTCCTCCGCCACCACCACCAGAAGCAATAGCACCAAAAAAACTACTTTGCTGTCCACTTGTATTTGACGGACCACCTCCTCCTACTACAACTGGATAAGTCTGTCCAGCATATACATTTATTGAAGGTAGATAAACGACCCCGCCACCACCACCGCCTCCTCCTAAAAACCCACCACCGCCACCACCTCCGCCAACAATTAATACAGTAACAGGTCTGTTTGCTGTTGGAGTATAATTTCCACTACTAGTAAACACATTGTATCTATATAAAGCATCACTAAATACAGTCTGTGCGCCTGTTCCAGTTGTTGGTGTATATTCTATTCTTTTTGGGTTTATATAAGTGGCATACATATCTTGAATATAACTATTATACCATAAACTATTAATACTACCTATACTACTAGATTCATATACATTCAATTCACCATTATTTATATTATAAATTAATCTTGAACCATCGCCTGATAATTTGTGTTGAGATGATGCTATTGAGCCTGTAGCTATAAATACCGGGGCACTCCAAAAATTGCCGTTAAAAGAAAATACTCTAGCACTATTTCCAAAGACAATAGAAAGTTCTGTTCCATTATTATTAATTGATACAAATCCTCGACTGGCATCCCCTGCTGTGTGACCGTCATTAGCAGAAACTCCATATAAAGTTTGTCCATATTGTATCCATGTAAAAGTAGTGCTTGAATATCTATAAATTGTAACACTTCCTTGATTACTTGCTGTATAAGGACTCACAACGTATGGCGTTGCCGGCCCGTGAGCACCAACAGCAATAATATTTCCATCACTTGAGAAACTCATTGAAGCACCGACTCGCTCACCACTATTCCAATCATTTCCAGCAATTGTTCCTGTAATTGTTCCTATTATGTCCCAACTTGTTTGTGTAATACTATTTAATCTAAAAATTCTAACACGTCCACGACTGGCATTAAAGTCAGTACCACTCATAGCAACTGTTAAACCATCGGGCGATAAGGCTACATTTCTTCCTGCTTGACCATCACCACCACCAGTAATAATATTGCCTATTTGTGACCAAAGATTAGAGACAACATTATATTGATATACATTAATTTCTTGAACGCCCATACTAGTTACACAAAGAATAGTTCCAGTTTGTGATAAATTTACAGTTTCTCCAAAGTTGGCACCACTAATGCGACCTATAAAGATTGTACTTTGGTTACTTCCTAGCAGTGCCCAACTAGTGCCATCATATTTATAAACCAATACATTGCCGGTACTAGAGTTCGCTGCACGAGTACCAATAGCAAGTATTGTTCCATTGCCTGATATAGCGACCGAATAACCAAAGTTAACACCAAAAGTACTATTAGTAATACTTCCATTTGTTCCTAATATAGCATTTGAGTTATTTTCGGCAATTTTATAAACAGAAACAGTACCACTAGTAGTAGAAAGAGCATAAATACTTCCATCATTTGAAAAAGACAAAGCTCTTATATTTGCGATAAAAGCAGTGATTATTTTGCTGAAAACCGCAGTTGTATTATTATTCCTTATAATATCTGTAGTTATTGTGCCAGTAAAACTAGGACTAGCGCTATTGGCTTTTAAACTAACACTGCTTAGTATTGTGTTAATTGGTGCGTCTAATTGTGTAGTAGTAATTGTTCCACTACTTATATTACTAGCTAAAATAGCATAATCTTTAATATGTCTTGCCTCAATACATTTTTCTTGAAAGTGTTGTGTTATAATTGTATTATCGGCAATATTTGTTGTTGTAACACAATTACCCTGTAATTTAATATTAGTAATGCTATTATTAGCAAGTTTATTACTAGTAATAGCTCCATCATTTATATCCTCTCCTAAGATAGAACCATTTATTATATGGCTCGAATTAATAGTATTAGTTGGAATAAAAATATTTTCACTTACACTAATATTAGAGACGCTCAAATCGCGTATATAAGCGTTGCTCCAATTTTTACTAACATCTCCTAATTTAAAAGTATTATCATTAGAAGGAATAATATCACCACTTATGGTAATATTACTAGCACTTACAGTAACTGAACTATCTAGTGTACTTAATCTTGCATTTACATTAGTAAATGAACTATCTAGTGTACTTAATCTTGCATTTACATTAGCAAATGAACTATCTAGTGTACTTAATCTTGCATTTACATTAGTAAATGAAGTATCTATAATACTTAATCTTGCATTTACATTAGTAAATGAAGTATCTAGCGTACTTAATCTTGAATTTACGTTAGTAAATGAAGTATCTAGCGTACTTAATCTTGCATTTACATTAGTAAATGAACTATCTAGCGTACTTAATCTTGCATTTACATTAGTAAATGAAGTATCTAGGGTACTTAATCTTGCATTTACATTAGTTATAGTTCCACTTATAGTTATTATAAAACTTCCACTTACACTAATATTACTAGCACTTATATTTGTTATATAAGCATTATTCCAATATTTACTAGAAGTCCCTAGGTCTATTGAATTAGTAGTACTAGGAATTAAATCTGTACTAATGTTTGAAGCATTAAAATCA
>SXGQ01862773.1_pt1 | contig 24053 bp, 21 predicted proteins | sample 3178371 | NCBI WGS metagenome assembly SXGQ01 (sample SAMN11356859, study PRJNA531348) | freshwater metagenome | isolation source: freshwater sample F1-20 | place: China: Fuxian Lake, Yuxi | collected 2017-12-25 | reverse complement strand
TCGTCCCAGATCTTGTCGAGGAGCGTGCGGGGTGCTGGGGGCATGGCTGGGGATGGTCTGGGTGAAAAAAGGAGGGAAAAGCCGCTTCCAAATGTACCAAAAGCGGCCGCCGACGCGCCCCCCTCGCGAAAGGCGGGCACCACGACCGGCTCCTCGCCGCCCGCATCCCGTTGTTCACGGAATGCCGTTCCGGCAAGGTGTGCCGCTTTCGGAAAGGTCGGTCGAGTCCGCCGTGGCCGCCTGCCGATTGTTCATGGCTGCGGAGGGTCAGGGAAGATCGTCCGCGTCATCGTCGGATGGGGTTTGCCATGGCTCGAATGGGCATGTTGCGGAAGCTCTGGCTCACGAGGCTCTCCAAACCGGCGGGCGAGCGGATCCTCTACCGACACGCCCTTCACGCATCCCCGCGGCGGATTCTCGAACTCGGGCTGGGCACGCTCGCCCGCACGGAACGGCTGCTCGAGGCCGCCGGAGCGTCGCTCGCGGAGTCCGAGATCCAGTACGTCGGGGTGGATCGCTTCGAAAGCCGCACGCCGGCCGATCCGCCGGGGGTCTCGCTGAAGCAGGCACACCAGCGACTCCACGCGAAGGCCCGCGTGCAACTCGTGCCCGGCACCGTTGACGCGGCGCTCGCGCGGGTCTGCAACCACCTCGGGCTGTTCGACATGGTGGTGATCTCCGCCGCCAACGACGAGCGTCACCTGTCGCGGTCCTGGTTCTTCCTGCAACGGGTCACCACCGCGCAGTCGGTGGTGTTCGTGGAATCGGCCCAGCAGGCCTGGAGCACGCTGGCCAAGGCCAGGATCGACGAGATGGCGGCGAAGACCGTGCTGCAGCGGGCCGGCTGAGCCGGTCGATGGCCGTCGCCCCCTGGGCTGCTACAGCCCCTTGATCTTCTTGACCGCGGCCGCGGCCGCCGACCGCACGGCCTTCACGGGATCGTCCTCGGCGACGAGTTCGAGCAGCGGGATCGACGAGGCGGCGGGGGGGCCGATGTCGCCGAGCGCCATCGCCGCCTCGAGCCTCACGTTCTCCCGTTCACCACGGAGGGCCCGCCTCAGCAGGGGCACGGCGGATTCGAACAGCGTCTTGTCCTCCGGCTTGATCTTGAGCGCCGCCCACACCGCCACGGTCGCCATCATTTCGTCCTTCGACTGCGTGAGTCCACGGATCGTCTCTTCGGCGGCCAGGGCCGCGGGACCGATGCGGCCGAGCGAGTAGATCGCGGCATACCGCAGCCCATCCGGACCGGCTTCATCCGCCAACAGCTTCTGCAGATCGGGCACGGCGGCGGCGGCATCGGCACCGAGGGCGCCGATCGCCACGGCCGCGTTGCCCCGGACCCGCGGATCGGAATCGTCGAGCGCCTTCACGAGATCGGCGAGCACCGGCTTCGCCGCCGGCCCGAGGGCCGCGAGGATCTCCATGATGTTGAGTCGAATCTCGGGGTCGTTGATCTTGGACTGCAACGCGTTGACCGACGCCGCTCCCAACCGGATGAGCGCCCCCCCCGCGGCCGTGCCGACATCGGGATCCTTGTCTGACAGGAGGGCCACGAACTCGCCCGCCAGTCGCTCGCGGCCCGCCGCATCGAATTCCTCGGCGAGATCGGAGAGCCCCGAAACACAACCCGCCCGCACCTCGGGATCGGCGTCGGCCAGTCCCTTGGTCAGCCGATCGACCGCCTCACGGACGAGCGTCGCATCTTCGGCATGAACCCGTGCCCGGGCCCACGCGGCCGTTGCCGCGAGAAAACGATCGTCGGACGCGGCGGCCTTCTCGAGGCACTCATCGCACCCGGCCGCCTTGATTCGACCCAGGGCGAACGCCGCGGCCAGTCGGGACGACGGGTCGTCGGAAGCGAGGACCTTGGCGATCTCCGGCGCGGCGGCGGAAGCTTTTTCACCGATGGCGGCCAGGGCCAGAATCGCCTGGAGCCGCTCCTCCTCGTCGGCCTCGCTCACGATCTTGGCCAGCGCCTCGGCCGCCGGGGCGGCGGTCGGCCCCACCTCCGTCAGCGCCACCTCCGCCCAATACCGGGCCTTCGGGTCTTTCAGCGCCTCGATCAGGAACGGCACGGCGTCGTCGTCCATGTCCGCGAGCGTCTGCAGGGCGGCGAGCACGACCGAGGGATCGGCATCAGCCAATTGCTTCGACACGATCGGGGCCATGTCCGCGAGCGACGCGCTCAGGATACGAAGGCTCCGCAGGGCCGCACGGCGGGCGCGGGCATCGGGATGGACCAGCGTTTTCGCCAGGGGCTCGATCGCGGATGAATAAAGCGCGGCATCCGCCGGAGGGACCACGGCGCGGCCATCATCCTCACGAATCAAGGCGACGGCGGCGGCGGCCTGCGTCACCACGATCGGATCCGCGTCGTCGAGAAGTTCGAGGATCGCGGGAATCGCGGTGCGGGCATCCTCGCCGATCAGGCCGATCGCCCGGGTGGCGTGCCAGCGAACCCGCGGCTCCTCGTCGCCCAAGGCGGCCAGCAACGCATCGAGGGCAGGCTTCGCGTTTTGTCCGATCGCACCGATCTCGTCGAGCACCAGAACCCGCGAGTTACTGTCCTTGGTCGCGGCCAACCGCTCGATCAGATCCTGGATCGTCGCCGCTGCGGGCTCGGCTGCCGCCGCCGGTTCGGCCTGCATTGCCGGTTCGGCCTGCGCCGCCGGTTCGGTTGACGCGGCTGCGGCCGGCACTGACTCGGGGGCCAGCGGGGCAGCGGCCACCGGCACCGGCTTTGCCGCCGGCGGCGGAGCCTGCGTGCCACCGCACCCGGCCGCAGCCAACAGCAGGCCGGCGGCCACCACGAGAGTCATCGGGACAAGATGCGGCTGCCGGATCATCTGCGTGCTCCTCACAGAATCGGATCAAAAACGAAAGTCACCCGGATCGAATGGCCGCCGCCCCGACGGAGAACGCGGCCCATGGTTTGGGGGCCGAATCGCCGTCGCCGGGATTCGGCCCGCCGATTATACTGATGGCAGGTTTTTCGGCACGACGAGTTTTCCCTGTCGCCGGAATGCATCGCGCACAACGATAGTCCTTCGAGGCCGCCCATGCTTTCCCGTTCCTGGCATCTCCTTCGGCTGTCCCTTCCCCTGTTCGCCGGTTGCCTGCTGGCCGACGTGGCCTCGGCCCAGTGGGGCATGGGCTACAACCGGGGCGGCTATGCCTCCACGGCAGGACAAGCCGCCGCTTACGGCATGTCGGAAATGATGCGGGCCCAGGGCTACGAAAACCTGCAGAACTCCGAGGCGGCAAAAAACTGGGAGGAAGCCAAGACGCTCGAGATCCAAAACCGCCTCCGTTGGACCGAGACGTATTTCGAGATGCGGAAGGTCAACCGGGAGAAGCGTGCCGAGGAGGCCGGCCCGAGGGTGACCCAGGAACAGGCGATCCGCATGGCCAAGATGGCCGCCCCACCCCGCCTGGGCTCGACGCAACTCGACCCCGTCACCGGTCACATCGACTACCCGCCGATCCTGACCGACAAGGGTTACACGCCCTACCGCGAACAACTCGACACGCTCTTCAGCCGCCGGGCGGAATCTGGCGGGAGCATTCAGTATTCCGACTACCAGGCCATTCAGACGACCGTGTCGGACTTCATCGGTGCGCTCAAAAAGCGGGTCAAGGAATATGCCGCGGGCGATTACGGCAAGGCCCGCACGTTCCTCGACAGCCTCGCCCACGAAGCCACGATGCCGGCGGGCTGATCACATGCTCGGCCGCATGCGTCCGAGCAGCGGAAGCACCGTGAGCCTCGCGAGGCTCGAGACGACGAAGAGGGCGGCGTACGCCTCCCATGTCTCACCGAGCCCCCGCAGCAGCAGGCCGCCGCATGTCGCGCCGGCCACCGTCGCCACCGCGATCCCGAGGTTGTAGACGGTGACCACGCCGGCCCGCTCCCGCTCGTTTAGCAGCTCGAAAAAGAGCAGCATCACGGCGAGTTCGTAGGCCCCCCAGCAGGCCCCCGCCACCACCTGCACGCCCGACAGGTAAGCGACGTGCCCCGACGGCAGCCAGAGCAGCGCCAGGGGCGTGATCGCCAGGCTCGCCCACCAGAGGAGTCGGAGCGAGCCGATCCGGGACGCGAGCCTTCCGATGGCGGGAAGCAGCACGGCCTTCGCGAGAAAACTCGTGGCGAATACCAGCATGAACGCGTGATAGGAGAACCCCAGCTCACGGAGCATGAACGGGGTGAAGTAGGGGCCGGCGAGTTGGGCGCCGAAGACGAAGCAGCAGAGGTAGGTGACGAGCGAACCCGAGGGCCGCTCCGCCATGGTGCGAAGCGCGGCAGCCACCCGCGATCGCAGCGTCGCGGCGGTGGTGCCACCGGCATTTTCCGCCGCGGCAGGCTGCGTGCGGGGCGGCTCTTGGCAGGCCCAGAGACACGCCGTGGAGAACAGGCGGAAGGCGCCCGCGATGGAGAACAGCACCGCGAAAGCGGGAAGCGGCGCGGACCATTGTTCGCCCCACTGCAGCACGAGGCCGCCCACCACGAAGCCCAGAAACACACCAAACTGTCCGAGCCGGTTCCGCTGCGCGAAGTAGGGCGTACGAATCTGATCGGGGACGAGCGCCGCCATCCAGGCGGTCCACGCCGGCGCGGCGGCCATGCCGGCCGACCAGTAGGCGGCGGCCGCCACCAGGATCTGCCAGAGCTCCGCATGGCCGCGCAGCGCCCACCACACGAACGGCAGGAAGCAGGCAGACTGCACCAGGGTGCACGTGATCACCCAGCGACGGTTGCTGCCCACGCGGGCCACCGCGAGGGGCGCGGCCAGTTGGATCACCGCCCCGGCGAGAATCGGCACGCTCGCCACCATGCCCGATGCGACCGGTCCCATCCCGAGAGCCAACGCGAACGCCGGCAGATACGTCTCGCCGCAACCGACCATCACGCTGAAGGCCATGGCGTCGATCGTCGAGACGAGCAGATCGCGGCGGCGGCCGCGAGGTGGGATGACGGGTTCGAACAAGGGTGGGAAGACTGCTCCGGGCGACGAATCACACGCTCTTGTCTATACTTCCGTCCTTGTTTGGTACAGGCGGGCCCCCGGGGCCTTCCGGCACGGCATCACACACGGGCGAGGAGGATCGGCATGAGGGCCTTGGTCACGGGCGGCACCGGATTCGTCGGGCCGCGGCTGTTGCGCATGCTCGATCAGCCGATCGTCGTTTCCCGAAATCCCGATCGTGCCCGGCAGACGGTCGGCCACCTCGCCGGCCGGATCGTCCGCTGGGACCCGCTCGAGGGCCCACCCCCGCAGGATGCCTTCGAGGGCGTCGATGCCGTGTTTCACCTGGCCGGTGAATCGGTCGCCGAGGGCCGGTGGACGGCGGCCCAGAAAGCCAGGATCCGGGACAGCCGGCTGATCGGCACTCGGCACCTCGTGCAGGGCATCGTTCAGGCCCGCACGAAGCCCGCGGTGCTCGTCTCGGCCTCGGCAGTCGGCTACTACGGCGATCGGGGTGAGGAGGAACTCACCGAGTCGGCTTCGCCGGCCGACGACTTTCTCGCCCAGGTCTGCATCGATTGGGAAAAGGAGGCGATGGCCGCCGAGAGCGTGGGCGTTCGCGTGGTCACGGCCAGGACGGGGATCGCTCTCGGCTCGGGCGGCGGGGCGCTCGCCAAGATGCTCACCCCCTTCAAACTCGGCGCCGGTGGTCCGCTCGGCAACGGCCGGCAATGGATGCCGTGGGTTCACGTGGCCGATCTCGCCCGGCTCTACGTGCATGCGGCCGACACGACGTCGATCCGTGGCCCGATGAATGCCGTCGCGCCCCACCCGGTGCGCAACAGCGAGTTCACCAAGGCCCTGGGCAGGCAGCTGCACCGCCCCGCCTTCATGCCCGCTCCCTACATCGGCCTCCGGATTCTGTTCGGCGAGTTCGCCAAGGTGCTGTTCGCATCGCAGCGGGTGATCCCGAAGGTGGCGCTCGACACGGGCTTCGTGTTTCAGTACCCCGACATCGCCGCGGCGCTCAAGGAAATCCTCGCCCCAGCTGCGGCCTGAAGCCCGCGGCCTGAAGCCCGCGGCCTGAAGCCCGCGGCCTGAAGTCTCGATCAACGAACTCGACTTTTGCAGTTTTTCACAGGGTGGCAGACGCTGCCCCTCGCGCGGGTCGGGGGCATGGGCACCCCCACCCCTGCCCCGATTCGGCAAGCGGGCACGCCAAGTCCTTGCGGCAGTTTCAGCAAGGGAATCCCGCCGCAAAACTGCAGAAGACGAGGCTACCCGTCGCTCGCCCCGCGGACCTCCCGCGCAGCCGATGACGCGCGGGCAAGACGGTCCTTGACGGCCCGCCAGGCTTCGTCGTCGGGCGGCGGATCGACGATGATCCGGGCGAGCCCCCGCTGATCGAGCGCGTGCAGCGTCGCATAGAGGCGGGCGGCGAAGGCTTCGGCGTCGGCGGGCATCGGCACGATCACCAGATCCCGGGAAGTCGCCAGGGTGCGGACGTCGCTGTCGTCGGTCCGCATCGTGAGCCAGCCGACGCGGTCGCCGGCCGCGATGAGCTCGCCGACCCGCTTCGCCGGTTCGGCCGGCGTCTCGAGCAGTGTCTTCGGGGCATAGTGGCGAACAAGCTGGCCCGGGGAGCGGGCCGGGGCCCCGGTCGCCGGAGCGGCAGCGGCCGGCCAGGCAACCGGACCGCCCAAGGCCTCCTCGAGTTGGCCGCGCGACAACGGGCCGGGGCGGAGGATCCGGGGCGGCGAGACGGTGCAGTCGATGACGGTCGATTCGATCCCGCGGACGCACGGCCCGCCGTCGAGGATCAGATCGACGCGGTTGCCGAGGCTCTCGAGCACGTGGTGCGCGGTGGTCGGCGAGAGCCCCTCCGAGCGATTCGCACTCGGCGCCGCCAGCGGCGTGCCGGCCTTCTCGATCAGCCGCCGAGCGATCGGATGAGCGGGGCAACGCAGCGCAACGGTCGATCCACCCGCCGTGACGATGTCAGGAACCCGCGGACTCCGCGGCACCACCAGGGTGACCGGTCCGGGCCAGAACCGGGCCGCGATCGCCGCCGCCGTCGCGGGCCAATCGGCCGCGAGCGACCGGGCCATCGCCTCATCCGCCACGTGGACGATGAGGGGATTCGAGGCCGGGCGGCGCTTCGCGCGGAAGATTCCGGCCACCGCCTCCTCGTCGAGGGCGTCGGCGGCCAGACCGTAGACCGTTTCGGTGGGGATGGCGACGAGCCCGCCCCGCTGGAGGACCGCGACGCCGCGGTCGAGCGCCTCCTCGGTCTGCGGAGGCGGCGCCGACGCGCCGGCGGGCCATTCGACGCGCAGGATGTCGGGGAGCGGGCGGGCCATGCCCCTACCTTGCAACGCCCCACGCTCCAGAGCAAGATGGCCGCTTCCCACCGCGGCGGCACGAAGCCACCGCGGTGTCTTCTCGCGAGGACTCCCTGCATGGCCCCCTCCGGCCCCCCGGTGATCGGCATCGCGATGGGCAGCCGGTCCGATTGGCCCACCCTCCAGCGGGCCGCGACCGTCCTCGAGCAGTTCGGCGTGCCCCATTCGTGCGACATCGTGTCGGCCCACCGCACGCCCGAGAAGCTCGCCGCCTACGCCCGATCGGCGGCGTCCCGCGGCCTGAAGTTGATCATCGCCGGCGCCGGCGGCGCGGCCCACCTCCCCGGCATGCTCGCGGCCCAGACACACCTCCCCGTTCTCGGCGTGCCGGTGGAGTCGTCGATGCTCCGCGGAGTCGACTCGCTGCTCTCGATCGTACAGATGCCGGCGGGAATACCGGTCGGCACGCTCGCGATCGGCCCCGCGGGGGCGACGAACGCGGCCCTCCTCGCCATCGCGATTCTCGCGCTCGATGACGTGGAGCTCCGCGAGAAACTCGTCGCCTACCGCGCCGAGCAGACCGAGCGGGTGCTGCACGAAGACATGAACGGCGAGTCGGCGGCATGGTCCGAACGGACCTCGGAACGGTGATGCGTGGCCGTGGCTGACACCTCCCCGATCCTTCCCGGCAGCACGCTCGGCATCCTCGGCGGGGGCCAACTCGGTGCGATGTTCGCGATGGCGGCCCGTCGCATGGGCTACCGCGTCGAGGCGATCTCCGACGTCGCCGACTGTCCGGCGGCACGCCACTGCGACCGGCTCCACGTGGGCGACTACGCCGACCTCGCCTTCCTTGCACGCGTGGCCGCGGGCCTCGACGTGGTGACGTTCGAATTCGAGAACATCCCGGCCGAGGCCGGCCGATCGCTCGCGGCGGTGGTGCCGGTTCGACCCGCGTCCGATGTCCTGTTCACCACGCAGGACCGGGCCCGCGAGAAGGCCTTCCTCACGCGGCACGGCTTCGCATGTGCCCCCTACCGGGTCGTTCGCTCCCGGGAGGACCTGCGCGCGGCGGTGGCCGATCTCGGACTGCCCGCGGTGCTCAAGACGGCCGCCTTCGGCTACGACGGCAAGGGGCAGACGAGGCTCACCCGACCGGATGACGTCGACGCGGCCTGGGCGGAGCTGGGCTCCGGGCCCGACGGGCCGCGGGAACTGGTCCTCGAAGGCTGGATCGATTTCGACTGCGAGATCTGGGGGGTCGCCGCCCGCGGGCTCGATGGCGAAATAGCCGCCTTCGCGCCGTCCCGGAATGCCCACGCCAACCACATCCTCGACGTGTCGAGCGTGCCGGCCGGGCTGCCGCAGCCGGTGCTCTCCGCGGCGACTCTCCTTGCGGGAAACATCCTCACGGCCCTGGGCGTCGTGGGCGTCGCCTGCGTCGAGTTTTTCGTGACGAAGGACCGGACCGTGCTCGTCAACGAGATCGCGCCCCGGACGCACAACTCCGGCCACCTCACGATCGAGGCCTGCGACACGTCGCAGTTCGAGCAGCAGGTTCGCGCCGTCTGCGGCCTGCCGCTCGGATCGACCCGGCAACGGCTCCCGGCCGCGATGGCCAACCTGCTCGGCGACCTCTGGACCAAGGGCGAGCCCGACTGGGCCGCCGGGCTCGGCGTGCCGGGCGTGAGCCTGCATCTCTACGGCAAGCACGACCCGCGGCCGGGCCGCAAGATGGGGCATTTGACGGCGCTGGCCGACACGGTCGACGAGGCCGTCCTCCGGGTGACCCGGGCCCGCGATCTCGTTCGCCGCAGCTGAGCGGTCGCTCGCCCCACCTATTGGGCCGGCAGACTGCGGCCCCGCCAACTCGTCTGGATACCACAGACCTTCCTGGCCAGGGCGATCCACTGGATCGCGAGAAAGACCGCGACACCGAGCGGATGGGCGACCGCACTGGCAAGGCTCTGCCGAAACCTTGCCGCTTCGAGAAACCGCGGCATCCAGGTCAGCAGCGCCGCCACGACCGCGACCGGGATCGCCCAGCGGGGCCAGCCCTGCCAGCCGGAGGCGAGACCGCAGAACAGCAGCACGGGGGGAACGACCTGGCCACCGGCGAGGAGAATGGTGAACGGCACGATCGTGGCCGGGCTCCCGATGCCCTCGGTCGCGTTCTTCGAGAGGCCGCGCCACACGTCCGCGTTGCGTTCGTACATCCGGCACAAGGCGCCGTCGGTGGCGTCGAAGATGTCGGTGCGGAGCCCGGCGCGGCGGTAGGCGCGCGGCAGCTTCACGCCGTCGTGGAGCGAGGCCCGAATCGCCTCGTGCCCTCCCGCCCTCTCGTAGCCGCTCCGCCGCGTCACGAAAAACTGTCCGCACCCGGCCGCCATGCCGGGAGCGTTGTCCTGCCGGCTCCGCGCGAGCGGCAGAAATCCGAGCAGGATGAAATGAATGAGCGGCAGGAGCAGCCAGTCGAGGAACGACGTCGTGGCCTGCCGCGGAAAACCGCTCACGAGCGATGCGTTCGAGGCATCGAGAAAAGCCACCGCCCTGGCGATCGCATCCGGCGCGGGCGAGACGTCCACGTCGAGGAAGACCCACGCGTCGTGCCGGGCCGACTGGGCGAGTTGCCAGCAGGCATGCTGCTTGCCGCACCAGCCGGACGGCAGGGCCTTTCCTCGGATGAGGCGCACGCGTGGGTCGGCCGCCGCGATCCCCATGACGATCTCGGCCGTGGCGTCGCGGCTGTCGTCATCGAGGATCACGAGTTCGAGATCGACGCGGTCGCTGGCGAGCACGTCGCGGCAGAGCCGGCCGACCGCGGCCGCCTCGTTGCGTGCGGGCACGAGCACCGACACCTCCGGCACGCGGCCGCCCCCGGGCGGCAGCGGTGGCGGCGGACGGAACACCCGGAGATTCACGACCGTCAGGGCCGCCGGCAACGCGGCGAGCAGGAGGCCGGTCACGGCGATCGCGGCGATCAACGACGGATTCATTCCGTCGCTCCCGTGGCGGCGTCGCCGTGCGACGCGTCGAACCGCTCCCCGCGGATGCCGGCCCTGATCCTGCGGACCGCGTCGTAGACGAAGCCCACGCCCACGCGGCCGGCGAGCAACGTCGTGAACCGCTTCGGATCGCGACGCTGCGCGGCCTCCGCGAGCCTGTCCTGTGCGGCCTCGAGGTGTCCTGCGAGCACCGCGGTCCACTCGTCGGCGGAGCGGCCGGCAGACTCCGCGATCGGGATCGCCGGCCCAAACGCAACGACCACCTCCGGCAGCCGCTCGTTCCAGAACGGGTATTCCACGGCCAGCGGCACGACCACGCCGCGCTCGGCCGCCACGACGCCATGGCCGACTCCGGGCCGCAGTCGCGTGGGCCGTTCGCGGGGGTCGGTGAACTCACCCTGGGCCGTGATCCAGAAGATCACGTCGGTGCGACGTCCTGCGGCCCGGAGCATCCGCAGAAACCTCGCGGCGCCGCGCCACGCACGGGGATCGATACCGATGAAGCCGATCCGCTCCAGAAACCTGTATTTGCCGAGCGCGGCCGCGTCGATCGGCCCGTAGACCATCCGTTCGGGGAAGAGCGCCTGGCCGACGAAGAGGAACGTGAGCGGATCCCACCAGCCCGGATGATTCGAATAGAAGATCACCGGTTCGCCGGCGATCTCGGGCCGGTCCGCGCCGTCCGCCTCGCCCCGCAGCAGCCGCACTGCGTGGAAGTGACGCCGCAGGTAACGGCGGACATACCACATGAACCAGCCGTAAAGCCACTTCGAGAACGGGGGCAGCTCGTCCTCTTTTCTCCCCGCGTCGGGATTCCGGACGGTGGTGTTCATGCGCGGAATCCTCCCTCACGCGGGCAGGGCCGGCTCTTCGCCACGATCGCCATCCGCTCCCGCCGCCCGCGTTCCAGCCTGACCGGCGTCACACGGCGCACGCCGCAGGCCCGGCCTGCGGGACGAGCTTGTCCTGATCGACACAATCGGCCGCGATCCAACCCGACATCAACACCATCGGCATGCCCGGCCCCGGGTGCGCGGAGCCCCCGGCCATGTAGAGCCCGTCGATGTCGGGCGACCGGTTCGCGGGCTTGAAGGCGCCGAGATATTTGCCGTGGCTCGCAAGCCCGTAGATCGCACCGTCGAGGACGTGATAGCGGTCTTTGATGTCCTGCGGCGTGAGCGCCCGCTCCACCACGATGTGCTTTTCCAGGTTCTTCAGGCCGGCCGTCCGCTCGAGCTTGCGGATGATCGTGTTGCGATATTCCGGAAACATCTTCTTCCAGTCGTGGTGCGGCCGGAGGTAAGGCGTGTGGACGAGCACGTAGAGCGCCTCGCCGCCGGGGATCGCCACCTCGGGTTCGGTCACGGCCGGTGCGCAGACGTAGCAGGTCGGGTCGGGCGCCGGCTCGCCGCGGCGGTAGATCATCTCGAACTCCTCGTGGGGATCCTGCGAGAAGACGAAGTTGTGGTGAATGAGCTGTTCGTACCGCTTGTCGAGCCCCAGGTAGAGCACCACGCCCGAGCAGGCGGGTTCGTACTTGCGGCGGCCCAGAAACCTCCGCTGCGGGGTGCCGTCGACGAGTTCGCGGTGGGTCCGGACGCTGTCCGAGTTGCTGACGACCGCGCCGGCGGGAATGGTCTCGCCGGCCGCCGTCTCGACGCCGCGAACGCGGCCCCCCTCGACGATGATCCTGCGAATGGGCGTCTGGGTGCGGATCTCGACCCCGAGATCGACGGCCAGGCTGGCGAGGGCCCGGGGCACGGCGCCGGTGCCTCCCCGCGGATACCAGACGCCGTCGTTCGACTGCATGTGGGCGATGCTGCAGAGCACGGCCGGCGACTCGTCGGGGGCGCTGCCCACATACTGCGTGAAATGATCGAGCATCTGCGCGGCCCGTTCGTCGGGCACGTACGACCGCACCGTGCCGGCCACGCTGTGCCCCGGCCGCATGCCGATCAGTTCCTTGATGAAGGAGACCGACAGGCTCTTGCGGACGTTGATCATGTCCTTCATGCCGCCGACGCTGCGCCAGAAGAAGAACTCATTGGAGAGGCGATGGAGCCGCTGGGAGAGGTCCATGAATCTCGCGTAGCCGTCGCCGGAGCCCGAACCGGGCGCGTAGGCATCGAGCGTCGCCCTCATCTTCGCGACGTCGGCGAAGAGATCGAGCGTGGTGCCGTCCTCGAAGAAGCTCCGCCATTGCGGATCGAGCGGCACGAGATCGAGGTACTGCTCCATGTCGCGGCCCGCCTCGGCGTAGATCCGCTTGAGCACCCGCGGGATCGTCAGGATCGTGGGCCCCATGTCGAAGCGGAAGCCGCCCTCGGAGAGCACCGCCGCCTTCCCGCCGACCCACGGATTCTTGTCGCAGAGCGTGACCGCATAGCCCCGGGCGGCCAGCGTGCAGGCGGCGGCGAGGCCGCCGAGGCCGGCTCCGACCACCACCACCCTGCCGTCGTTGTTCGTCTGCTTGCTCATGGGATCAACTCCTCGCCGCGGCCTCGTCAGAGGGCGGCCGCCTTCGCCTTCACTCCGCCGGGGGCCAACTTCGAACGGCCGGTCCGCAGGGCCGAGCCGTCGAGGCCCAGATCCCCCAGCAGCAGGTCGGACGTGATCCGCGCCGAGGAATAGATGACCGGCAGGCCGCTGCCGGGATGCGTTCCGCCCCCCACGAGGTACATGCCGTCGACGTCCTCGAACCGGTTGTGCGGCCGCATGTGGAGCATCTGTCCGAGGCCATGGGCGAGGTTGAACGTCGCCCCCCGGTAGATCTCGTAGTCATCCTGCCAGTCGTCGGGGGTGAGCATCTTCTCGTAGCGAATCCGGTCGCGGACGCCGCGAATGCCGATCCGCTCCATCTGGTCGAGCGCCACCTCGCGGTAGCCCGCCGCCTCCCGCCGCCAGTCGACGTTGGGATGCCGATGGGTCACCGGGATGAGCAGGTAGAGCGTGCTCATCCCTCGCGGCGCGAGCGTGGGATCGGTCACGCAGGCGTTTTGCACGTACATCGACGGGTCACGGCTGAGCCGATGCCGCCGCTCGATGTCGGCGAGGTTCTCGCGGTAGTCCTCGGAGAGGTAGATGTTGTGGTGGGCGACGTCGTCGTAGCGGCCCTCGATCCCGAGGTAGAGCATGAACGTCGAGCAGGAAAACCGCCGTGAGGCGATCTTCCGGTCGTTCCAGTTGCGGCGGATGCGGTCTGGCACGAGCCGCGTCATCGTGCGGGCAAAATCGGCGTTGACCACCGTGGCGTCACCCTCGTACGTGCCCCGCGAGGTCTTCACGGCCGTGATCCGCTTGCCGGCGAACTCGAGCGACTCGACCTGCTCCCCGTAACGAATGTCGACGCCCATCTCGGCCGCGATCCGCGCCATGGCCGTCGACACGGCACCGCAGCCCCCGATCGGATGGAAGACGCCGTGTTCGTATTCGAGGAAGGAAAGGATCGAAAACAGGCTCGGGCACTTGAACGGCGACATGCCCAGGTATTTCGACTGGAAGGTGAACGCGAGCCGGATCCGCTCATCGGAGAAGAACGTCCCGAGTTCGCTGTCGAGGCTTCTCCAGGGCTTGAGCATCGGCATGAGCTTGAGCAGGTCGGGCTTGGCCAGATCGCGCCAGCTCTGGAAGGGCTGCTCGAGGAACGGCGCGAACCGCTGGAACTTCTCCCGGTTGCTCTCCATGAAGCGGGTGAACGAACCGCTGTCCGCCGGCGACAGCCGCGACACCTCGGTCTCCATCCGGGCCACGTCGGGGGTGGCCAGGAGTTCGCCGCCCGCACCGAAAATCAGCCGATACTGGGGGTCGAGCCGGACCATCTCGACCTCCTCGCGGAGGTCCCGGCCGCAGGTCGAGAAGATCTCGTCGAGCACCCGCGGATAGAGAAAGAACGTCGGGCCGAGATCGAACTTGAATCCTTCAGGCGTCGAGATCGTGCTCGTGCGGCCACCGGGCACCGGTAGCCGCTCGAGGACCCGGACGCGGACGCCCGCCTGGGCCAGCAGCATGGCCGTCGCCAATCCGCCCGGCCCGGCTCCGATGATGTTGACCGTCCGCGACATCCTGGCCCTTTTGCATGCTGGGCCGGAACGGACGTCCCTGCCGAGTCAACGCGAAACGTACTATAGGGGGCGAGCGGGAAGGGTCAAGAAACGGCGGGCATTGGCGAGCACGGCCGCGGTCGTTGAGCCAGCGGCCTCGACTCCGGTCGCCATTCCCCTGCCACCTGCCGAAAGGGGCCCAACGCCGTCGGGCGTGGGGTGGCCTGAAAAGATTCCCGCATCCGCTCTCAGTACGGGATCTCAGTACGGGATGTAGTACGCCGAACGCACCGGCCGCAGGCCGCCGAACGGGCCGCGGCGATAGAGCGGCACCGCGACTGCCGCCGGCGCGTAATAAGCGGTGACCGGCGCGGCCACCACCTCCGTGACCGGCGAATAGGCGGTGACGGCCGTGGGCGCGTAGTACGACGTGACCGCGACCGGCGCGGCCACGACCGGGGCATAGCCCGCTGTGTAGGCCGGAGCGTAGTTCGAGGTCACGGCGATGGCCGTGGGCTGGGCGACGACGGGGGGTGAAAAGGCGGTCACGGCCGCATAGTTGCCGGCGGGCGTGTAGTTGGCGACATACGGCGATGCGACGACCGGGGCCGCATACACCGGCGCGGCGACGACGGGTGCCGCGATCACCGGCCGCAGCGCTCCGTAATAGACGACCTGCGCGTGAGTCGTCGCCGGGACGGCCAGGAAGCCCAACGCGATGGTGGCGGTGAGAAAATGACGCAGCGACATGATGGACTCTTCTATCTGAGGGTGCCGACAGCCGGGGGACGGCGACGGAAAAAACCGTCTGGAGATGCTCACTCCGTCCTTTACGCGACACGACGAGGATACGTTCGCCGGGGATGGGCTTGCAAACCGCCGGCAAACTCTGACATTTTGCCTGTGAACATGGGCAATCGCGGCCCGCCCCGGGCATGCGGAGCAGCGGCCCTCCGGCCCGGCCCCCACGCACACCGCAGGCGACACTTTGGACCTCGCACCTTCGTCCGGCTCCTCACGCACCCCCGCCGCCACGAGCCCGAGCGGCTTCCTACCGCTCCTGACGCTGCGGGTGCTCACCGTGCTCAACGACAACCTCCTCCGCTGGCTCGTGATCGGGCTCGGCAAACGGGCGGCGGGCACCGCCGGCACGGCGCTGGTGCTCACGATCGGCACCGCCGGCTTCGTGCTGCCGTTCGTGGTGCTCGCCTGGCTGGCGGGCTGGCTCGCCGACCGGTTTCCGAAGCGGTCCGTGATCGTGTGGGCGAAGTTCGCCGAGATTCTGATCGCGGCCGCGGCGGCCGTGGTGGTGGGCCTGGGCGCGGGATCGGGGGCCACGTGGCTCGGGCTGCCGGCGGGCCTCTGGCTTCTGCTCGGCACCGTCACGGTGATCGGGGTGCAGGCGGCGCTGATGGCCCCAAGCATCCTGGGGGCGATTCCGGAGACGGTGCCCGCGGCGAGTCTCTCGAACGCCAACGGCATCTTCGCGTTGGTCACGCTCGCCGCCACGCTCGCCGGAATGGCCGGCGGCAACTGGCTCGCCGACATCACGCCGCTCTCCTCCGACACAGCCGCCGCGACCCCGGTTGGCGGGGCGATTCCGGCCGCGGCGGCGCTCGTCGGCGTGGCCGTCGCCGGCTGGCTGGCTTCCCTGCGGCTCACCCGCGTGGCGGCCGCCGCTCCCGAAGCCCCCGCCCCTGTCAACGCGCTGGCCAGCACGTACCGTGATCTTGCCGAACTCTTCGGCTCGACCAAGCTCCTCGCCACCGCGGCCGGCATCGTCTTCTTCTGGGGGCTCGCGGCGATCGCCCAACTCAACGTCGATCAATACGCCTTCGAATCGGGGGCGACGTCCCAGGGGCAGATCGTGCCGCTCCTCGTGGCCCTCGTGGGGGGCATCGGCCTCGGCAGCCTTGTCGCCGGCCGGCTCTCGAAGCGCGGCATCGAGGACGGATCGAAGGTCGATCTCGGCTTTGTGCCGCTCGGCGCCACCGTGATGGCGATCGGCTGCTTCGCGCTGGCCCTCTCCCCGGCCGACATCTTCGCCGCCGGGGCGGGGAGCGGCTCCGCCTTGCGGTTCGCGGGCCCGGTCTTCTGGCTGGCGGTGCTGGGGATCGGCGCCGGCATGTTCGACGTGCCGCTGGAGGCCTACCTCCAGGAGCAAAGCCCGCCGGCCCGCCGCGGCTCGATCCTCGCCTCGGTCAACCTGCTCGTCTTCGCCGGCATGTTCGCGGCGTCGCTCATCTACGGTGGCCTGCGGACGCCGCTCGGCGGCGGCGACGCGGCCCAGCCGCTCGTATCGGCCCGGGGGTTGTTCGGGCTTTTCGGGCTCTGCTCGCTGGCAGCCACGGCGGCGGCCGTGTACTGCGCGCCGCGGGCCACGCTCCGGATCGTGATCTCGTCGATCGTCAATGCCGGCTGGCGGTTCCGCGTTTTCGACGAACTCAACGTGCCGGCCACGGGGCCGGTGGTCGTCGTCGCCAACCACCTCTCGTGGCTCGACGGCTTTCTGCTGCCGCTCGCCTGCCCGCGGCCGGTCCGGATGGTCGTCTACGGCCCGAACATCCAGGGACGATTCATGCGGATGCTCGCCGATCAGTGGCGGTTCATCCTCTTTGACCCGCGTCCGAAATCGATCGGCACGGCCCTCAAGACGATCCAGAAGGGCCTCGCCGACGGCGACGTGATCGGCATCTTCTGCGAGGGCGGCATCTCGCGGACGGGCCAGCTGCTGGGCTTCAAACGGGGTCTCGAATGGCTCCTCGAAAAAGTCGAGGCCCCGATCCTGCCGCTGTCGATCGACGGGATGTGGGGAAGTTCGCTGTCGTTCTCCGAGGGAAAATACTTCTCGAAGCGGCCGCGACTCTGGCGGCGGCCGCTCACGCTCACGTTCGGCAGGCCGCTGCCCGTGGGAACCCCGACCGATCAAGCACGGCTCGCGCTGCAGGAACTCGCCGCGTCGGCCGTGGCCCGTCGGCTCGATCCCTCGGCCGCGACGGCAGAGGCCTTCGACGGCTGCTGCCTCGTGCGGCGGAACGACCGGATCGTCGCGTCGCTGGCCGCCGGCGATCCGCTGCACGACTCGCTCGGCCTGCATGCGGGCCGGCTCCTCGGCATCCGGGCGGCCGTGATCGACGCGGCCACCCCCGTCCGCGGCCTCGCCGACGCACTCGCGCGGGAGCAGGCCACGATCTGGCTCGCCCGCGTCGAACAGGTGCTGGCGATGGCCGCCGAACCCGCGTTGGCCGGGGGAATGGCGGCGCATCTCGCCGCCGTCGTGCTGCCGATCGATTCGGTGAACGAACTGCCGCGGGCCCGCGAGGCGATCGACCGCTTCAAGGCGGCCTCTGGCATCGAGCCGGTCGTGGCCTACGCCCCCCGCGAGGCGGGCGGCCTCGTGGCGATGAACACGCCGCCGGCCCGGATCGGATGGGACCATGAGACGCTCGTGAAGCCCGAGACGGTCGGCCGCGTGGTGAACGGGGCGGTCGTCTGGCCGCGGGCCGCGATGCGGCTGCCGCTGGGCCTCCCGTCGCTCGCAAACCGCGGAGTGCCGGATGCCGCCGAGGCCACGCTCGTGATCACCGCGACCGGTCCGGCCGCACCGGGCGCGGCGGAGCCCTCCCTTCCGCGGCCAGCGCTGCTTCGCGACGCGTTCGACATCGACAAGGAGGGGTTTCTGATCGCCCGGCCCTGAAAACCCCTCGTTGGAGGTGGTTTCAGCCGCCCCGTCCATGTCCACACTCACGCTCCGGCTCGCGAGAAGCCGGGTTTGTTTTGGGGACTTTTCCCGGGAAAAACGCCGCGGCATCAGACGCGTGGAAAACGGCCGCGGAACCCGCCCAGAAACCTTGACATTTCCTACGGACAAGTGTGAACTATGTCGAAACCAAGTCTTCCAGGAATCCTCTCCATGATCCGCCTTTCAGCCCGCTCAATCCGCACCCTCGCCTTCCTCGCGCTCGCGATGGTCGGAGTTTCGGCCCACGCCGACGTCGTGTTTGGCAATCTCGGGACGTCGGGCACCGGTGCCCTCGGCGGCACCAATACCGACTTCGGTCCGGTCGATACCGGGGAACTGGCACTCGCTCAGGGATTCAACACGGGCACGTCGTCGCTTCGCGACATTCAGTCGGTGACTCTCGGGCTCTTCGTCACCAACTCCGGAACGAGCGAGAACCGGACCGTGAGCATCTACACCGATTCATCCGGATCGCCAGGGTCGATTCTCTACACGTCGCAAGCGGTGCCAGTCGGCAACACGGGCACCTACACCTTCCCCTTCTCGAACGCCTCGCTCTCGGCCTCGACCCCTTACTGGATCGTGCCCTCCGGGCCGTCGAGCTGGTATCTGAACACGCCCGACTCGACTCCTGCGGGATTGAACTCGTCAGGCTATTCCTACACCGGCACGAAGCGGGAGCTGCCGAGCGGCGGCTGGACGAGCCCGAGCCCGAGTCTGACCTCCTACAGCGTGTCGGTCGCCGCCGTGCCGGAGCCTTCGGCGATCGCTCTTTCGGGCATCGGCATCGCTTCGGCCCTCTACGCGATGCGTCGCCGCCGCGGCTGAGACCCGCGGCCGTTCGGCCGTCTTCCCTCGCATCGACCGTCCCGGGACCGCGACCTGGGGCGGTCTTTTTTTCGAATATTGGTGATCCCGGCTGCTTGCGGTATCGTTTGGTCCACGCACCCGTAGCTCAATTGGATAGAGCATCGGTCTACGGAACCGAAGGTTGAAGGTTCGAGCCCTTCCGGGTGTAGTTTCGATTGGGCTTTCTGGGCCCGACGAACGGCCGCTACGCTCTGGTCATGACAGCCCAGCGTTCCGCGGCCGAGCACCCTTCCGAGCGAACCGGTCCGCCGCCGCGGCTGGGCGTCGAGCGGGTGGTCGGCTTCGACCCCGGCCTCAATGTCACCGGCTACGGCGTGGTCGAGTGCCAGGGGGGCACCGTGCGGCTGATCGAGGCCGGGACCGTGAAGTCGAAGGGCGAGGCGCTCGAGGATCGGCTGCTCACGATCCATGCCGGCATCCGCGAGGTGATCGAGGCTTTCAGGCCCACGGCGATGGCGATCGAGCAGGTCTTCTCCCACGCCAAGTTTCCCAAGACGGCGATTCTCCTCGGCCATGCCCGCGGCGTGATCTGCCTGGCGGGCGTGCAATCCGGCCTGGCCGTTCACCACTACCTCCCCAACCGCGTGAAGAGCGTGCTCACCGGTTCGGGACATGCCGGCAAGGAGCAGATCCAACTCGCGGTGCAGCGGGAGCTCGGACTGGCCTCGAAGCCCGAGCCGGCCGACGCCGCCGACGCGCTCGCCGTGGCCCTCACCGATTACCACCTCCGCCTGCGTCCGCTCTTCTTCGGCACGGGCGTCCCCCGCATCAGGAGCAGCCGCGCCTGACGGCTGACCGCACGACATGATCACGAAGATCTCCGGCACGCTCGACCGCATCGACCACACCGGCAACTGCATCGAGCTGGCCGTGGGTCCGATGGTGCACGAGGTGCTCGTCACCGAACTCGTCCGCCGCGGCCTCCAGACGAAGATCGGCCAGGCGGTCACGCTGCACACGATGGAGTTTCTGGAGGGCACCCCCGGCCGCGGCAACCTGGTGCCCCGGCTCGTCGGCTTTCTCTCCGAGGTCGAGCGGGAGTTCTTCGACCTCATCTGCGAGGTGGACGGCGTGGGCGTGCGGAAGGCCCTGCGGGCGATCATCCGCCCCGTGGGGGAGATCGCCGCCGCGATCGACGAGCAGGATGCCAAGGCGCTCGCCACGCTGCCGGGCATCGGCGCGGCCACCGCGGAGCGGATGATCGCGAAGCTCCGTCGCCGGATGCCGAAGTTCGCCCTCCTGATCGCCCGCGATGCCCCCGGCGAGGCGGCTGCCGGAGCGGGCGATGTCTTCAGCGAGACCTTCGAGGTGCTCCGTTCGCTCGGCCACTCCGACTCCGACGCCCGCCGCCTCGTCGACGTGCTCCGGGCCGAAAAGAAGAAGCCCAAGGACGTGCAGGAGGCACTCGAGTCGATCTACCGGCAGATCCACAAGCCGCGGTGATGCCCCTGCAGCCCAGCGAGGGGCCGCCCGTGCCCCGGAGCCGGCATCGAGCGACCGAAGCCGAGGATGGGCGGAGTGAGCGTCCGGCGACCGGGCATGGGGGGCCCCGAGCCGCGCACCACCAAGGCCCGCTGCCCCACCGCCGGTCGGCTTGCACGCTGGCGGGCTGAATCCGCTACCCTGTGAACCGGTGAACAGCATGGAATCATTCCGCCAGCCCAGCATTCAGGCCCCCGAGGAGCCGGCTCCGGAGGATCGTGCGCTGCGGCCGCAGCGGATGGAGGAGATGATCGGCCAGCGGGCCGTTCACGAGCGGCTCATGATCGCGATCGATGCCGCCCGCAAGCGGGGGGAGTCGCTCGGCCACATCCTGCTCGACGGACCGCCGGGGCTCGGCAAGACCACCTTTGCCACCTGCATTCCCCGGGAACTCGGCACCACGATCCAGATCGCCAGCGGCGCGGCCCTCGCGGCCCCGAAAGACCTCCTCCCCTATCTCACGAACTGTTCCGAAGGCTCCGTTCTGTTCATCGACGAGATCCACAGGCTGCCGATCGCCGTGGAGGAGTTTCTCTATCCGGCGATGGAGGACTTCCGGATCGACATCACGCTCGGCGACGGCGTGGCCGCCCGCACGATCAACATGCCGCTGCGGCCGTTCACGCTCGTCGGGGCCACGACGCGGGCCGGCCTGATCTCCGCCCCGCTCCGCGACCGGTTCGTGATCCGCGAGCATCTCGACTACTACTCCCCCGCGGAACTCGCCGCGATCGTGCATCGCTCGTCGGGCAAACTCTCGATGCCGATGGACGACGAAACCGCGGATGAAATCGCCCATCGCAGCCGCGGCACACCCCGACTGGCCAACAACCGGCTGCGGTGGATTCGCGACTTTTCCACCAGCCGGGCCGAAGGGCTGATGAGCGTGGGCATCGCGCGGACGGCCCTCGAAATGCAGGGCATCGACGAACTCGGCCTCGACGGCTTTGACAGACGGTATCTGGAGACGATCCAGCGGGTGTTCGCCGGCGGTCCGGTCGGCATCGAGGCGATCGCCCACACGATGAGCACGGCGTCGGACACGCTCGAGGATGACGTCGAGCCCTATCTTCTGCGGTGCGAGCTCGTGATCCGGACGCCCCGTGGCCGGCGGATCACCTCCAAGGGCGAAGAACACCTCGGCACCCCGCCAAAGGTCGGGCCTGGCAGGTTGTTTTGACCGCTTTCGCCGCTGCGGATTGACCGCCACCCCGCCTCGCGGCTACGCTCTGGGGCTCCACAGACCACGATTCAGGTGACCCATGGCCGTTCCCAAGCGACGTCAATCCAATCAGAAGACCCGGTCCCGTCGGGCCCACGACTTCCTCACTCCGCGGCAGTTGACGTTCTGCTCCACGTGCGGCAAGGCGGTGCCGACCCATCGCGTGTGCGGCAACTGCGGCACCTACATGGGCAAGACCGTCGTCAAGACGGACGAAGCCTGAGCCCGTGGGAACGATTCACGTGCGTGACGCGTCGGCTCCTGGTTCGACTCCGGGCGATGCCGTCGCACAGGCGATCGTTTTTCCCGGCCAGGGAGCCCAGGCCGTGGGCATGGTGGGCGACTGGGTCGAGGCGACGCCGAAAGCTGCCGAACTCTTCTCCCGGGCTTCGGCCGTTCTCGGCTACGACCTGCTCGAGGTCTGCCGCAGCGGCCCCGCCGAACGGCTGAACACCACGGCCGTCAGCCAGCCTGCCATTCTCGTCACGAGCCTCGCGGCCCTCGAGGTGCTCCGCTCCCGCGAAGGCCATCCCCTCGACGCGGCCACGATCACCGCCGGACTTTCGCTCGGCGAATACACGTCGCTCGTCTTTGCCGACGCCCTCGACTTCGACGACGCCGTGCGGATCGTCAACATCCACGGCCGCGCCATGCAGGAGTGCTCCGAGCAGCGGCCGGGCAGCATGCTGGCGGTGCTCGGCGTGGAGCGTGAGAAACTCGTGGCGCTGTGCGACGAATGCCGGGGCGGCGACGTGCTGGAGGTGGCCAACGTGCTCTGCCCCGGCAACATCGTCGTCTCGGGATCGGCCGAGGCCTGCCGCCGGCTCGACTCCGCGGCGGTCGCGGCCGGGGCGATCAAGTGCGTGCCCTTGGAGGTGGCGGGGGCTTTCCACACCGCTTTGATGCAGCCCGCCGTCCAGCGGCTGGCGGCGGCGCTTGCCGACGCGTCCTTCCGCCCGCCGCGGATTCCCGTGGTCAGCAACGTCGATGCCCGGCCCCACGTCGATCCCGCGGAGATCCGGGCCCTTTTGGCGCGGCAAGTGGTCGGTGTTGTCGAGTGGAACGCCTCCATGGCATACATCCTCTCCACGGGCGCGCGATCGGTCTGGGAAGTCGGTCCCGGCCGCGTGCTTCGCGGGCTCATGAAGCGGATCGACCGGAGCGTCGCCTGCTCCGGGGTCTTCGACTGACACTCATCCTCCCGCACCCGAGAGACTCCTTCGGAGACAGACCATCATGGCCGACGAAACGCCGCAGGTTCGCAAGCAGTTGAAGGTCGACCTCAGCGGGCAGGTGGCCCTCGTCACCGGCGCCTCGCAGGGGCTCGGCCGGGCGATCGCCGAGACTCTTGCGGCCGCGGGTGCGACGGTCGCCATCGCGGCCCGTTCCGCCGACAAGCTCGCCCTGGTCGCGGCTGGCATCCGCGCCGCCGGCGGAAAGGTCGAGGAGGTGCCCTGCGACGTCTCGAAGGCCGAAGAGGCCCAGAGGGTCGTCGAGATGGTGGTGGAAAAGTGCGGCCGCCTCGACATCCTCGTGAACAACGCCGGAGTGACCCGCGACACGCTCCTCCCGCGGATGAGCGACGAGGAGTGGGATACCGTCCTCGACACCAACCTCCGCGGACCGTTCCTCTTCATGCGGGCCGCCAGCCGGCCGATGATGCAGCAGCGCTACGGCCGGATCGTCAACGTGGCCAGTGTTTCGGGTCTGATCGGCAATCCCGGGCAGGCCAACTACTCCGCTTCCAAGGCCGGTCTTGTCGGCCTCACGAAAACGGTTGCCAAGGAACTCGCGGGCAGGAAGATCACCGTCAACGCGGTGGCTCCCGGTTTCATCGCCAGCGACATGACCGCCGCCCTCGGCCCCGCGCTGCTCGATGAAGTCAAGAAGCGGGTTCCCGCCAAGCGGCTGGGCGAAGCCTGGGAGATCGCCGAGGCGGTGCTGTTTCTCGCGGCCCCGTCGTCGGGCTACATCACCGCCCAGACGCTCGTCGTGGACGGCGGCATGATCGGATGAAGCCGGGCTTTTTCCGCCATCACCGCCCCCTGCAGCACGGCCACCGGTGGTGGTCCCCCGGCCGGTTTTCCCGGGCTGGACACGTGCGGCTGGCAGCGGGTATATCTTCGACCATAAGTCAGGTAGGGTGCGCAGCCTCGGAGGGCTGCCGCCAAGAACGTTAGAACGCCCCGCCCCGCACGCCGACCTTGCCTTGGTCGGTTCGCAGAGGGGCCCCAGGAGGATTCATAAGGTGGCTTCAGTCCAAGAACGAGTGATCGACATCGTGGCTTCCCAACTCGGTGTGAGCAAGGATCAGATCACGCCCGAGACGTCTTTCATCAAGGATCTGGGAGCCGACTCGCTCGACACCGTCGAACTGGTGATG